>OKOC01000081.1_pt1 | contig 47101 bp, 49 predicted proteins | sample 1612271 | NCBI WGS metagenome assembly OKOC01 (sample SAMN04436788, study PRJEB24849) | human gut metagenome | biome: human gut; feature: NICU; material: stool | host: Homo sapiens | place: USA: Saint Louis, MO | collected 2011-05-15
ACAGTTTTAATGCGTTTGCATTTTTTATTTATCTTTGCTATTTTCGAAAAGAGTAGGTAATTTTACATAAATAAAACAACGTGAAAGTAGAGGATCTACAATGACTGATTTTAAATTTTTTAAGGCGGATAGAGTTTACAACGAATTATTTTATCAATTTCCAAAAGTCTTTATTGTTTCTGACGAATACAAAAGAATGAAAGATTCAACTAAGATTGCCTATATGCTTTTAAAAGCAAGATTAGAGATCGCAATCAGCAAACGGCAAATCGATGAAGAAGGTAATGTTTATTTTACTTATACGACAAATGAACTATGTAGCGTATTAAACTGCCAAAAACAAAAAGCAATAGCAATCAAAAAAGAGTTGGAATCCTTTGGTTTATTATTACAAAAGCAGATGGGATTTAACAAACAGTTAGGGAAAAATAATCCTAATAGACTATATCTAGCAGAATTAAAAGTCTCAGAAAATGATATCTACTTACTCGAAAAATTTGATAGAGAGAATAGGGAAAACGTTGATAAATCAGAGGGTATGAAAATCATACCCACCCTCGACGAAAAATCAGACGCTGAATCCCTTGGGGCTCAAGAGGGTATGAAAATCATACCGTGCCAAAACGTTGATAAATCAGAGGGTATGAAAATCATACCAGAACTTAATAATAATATATTAGACACTAATAGACACAATATAGACACTGAAAAAGACCGCCTACAAGATCAATTGTTGTTAGACAATTTTGAGACAATTATGACAAACGACAGCATTGCTACGTTTGTCCCTGAACGAGTATTAAATTTAATAAAAACATTTTCTTCAAGTTACAGTGAAGCTCAAAAAACCGTCCAGACTATTCATAATGCAAAGAAAAAAGCTGAAATAGAAAGTGGTATTTCGATAGTTTTTGAAGAACTCGATAGTTATTATGTCAATGCAGAACAAGAATTATACACGACACTGTTAAAAGCCTATCAAAAATTAAAAACCGAAAAAGTCGAAAATATCCAGAACCTGATTTTTGTCTATGTAAAAAATTGGTTTATCGAAAAACCAATAGCTGCTAAAGTATCAAGTGAAAAACGTTTGAATTATGAAAGCTCCCCAAGCACTATTACGAAAGACTGGTTAGAGTGAAACTTTACTGACAAAGTGATTGTTGCTTCATGGAGTAACATTAAAATTAAAAATTTTTTATTATTCTAATTATATTACGAATATTACAAAATAATAGCTATTTTAATAGAATTTATAAGTTAAAATATTATGATAAAAATCACAAACGTAGCCTTTTACGTCATAAGTGTTAAAAGAAATAATTAATTTCAAATATAGAAAAGGGAACGTATGTTTGCATACTCCTTTTTTTTGAGTTATAATAATACGCGAAGAGAGATAATTTCATTATTTAAACAAGCTAAAAATCTTGATATTACTTCTTTTCAGGCAATACGAATATTATTCGCTTACATTTTTTGTATAAATTTAATTGTCCGCTATGCTTGTGATGAATTGATTTTCGTTCTGCACTTTTGGATGATAAATTTGGACAATTGAAAATACAAAAAAAAGAAAGGCGGTATGAACTCGGAAGGCTGGTAACCTTCGTCAGCGTTCATACACGGCATTAAGATTTGGCCCTTAATGCGTTAACCTTTCAGTGTTACGGTATTACCCGCAATGGATTTAGTATAACAGATATTCAAAAGTGATACCACTTTTTTTGGCTGTGTTAAGGTTAAAAATACGTGATATTACGATGAATCTATGCCTAAGCATAATGTTATAAAAATGTCCGTGTGGCTCTTTGCCGTATGACGAACGCTGAAATTAGAGGGAACGCATGTTTGGATGCGTTCCCTCTTTTTTGTTTGTCATGAACGAAAATCAATTCTCTATTTTTGAAAAATAACAAGAAAAACTTGTTAAAAATATTTAAAGAAATTGGGTGGTTTATTTTATGTCATATACAGGAATTTTGAGTCTCAAAGATATTTGTCACTACGGTAAACGGTGTACCGCTACAGAGAAAATCACGAAGAAACTATCAACTGGCCAAAGTAAAACCGTTGTGCAGTGTAAGAAATATATAATCCAGAAAGATAAAGTCTTAGAGGAAATGATTTATTACATTGGGAAACAAAAGCAAATAATTTTAAAAGATCCTATCCCCTTAAAAGAGCTATATCCAACAATCAAACATGTTTATGACCAAAACGGTGTACTGATTGGTCGAAGAAAAAATGGAGTCTTGCGTTGTACCGCAAAAGGGATGGGGCGTTTGATCGGCTGAATTGATCATTCTCATAACTTGTATTTTATCGTTTTTCGCTTGCTTGAAAATATTGTCGAGACTTCTAAAGGAACTTAGAGTCACTAGAAAAATAAGGAGTAGACTTGATCTATCAACAATTCCCTTCGGGGAGTGACGGGGTAGGTTTTAACGATTGGTAACGTAAAAAATTGGTCAATCGAGTAAATGCGCTTGTTTGGATAGTGGTGAAATGAATTTGTGTAAATAATAAGCGCAGAGTAAACAAGAGGGAATTTAGAAGTTAGACAAGTTAGAATAGCGTCTAGATTAATCATGAGCAGCTACTAAGGGATCTAGACTTTGACGCAAACTCATGGAATAAGGAGTAGGTCTTCTCGTAATGGGGAGGACGCACAAGAAATTGTGTCGTGTGCTGCAGTACATGTAGATACTTGCGAGGACGTTGATTATTGGATCAATCGAGCATTTACCGCTGTCTACTAGGGTTTCTCGTTTCGGACGCCATAAACGAGTCGAAATTTTTTATGTATTTTTAAGTAAACGAAAAACGATAAAATATGAATAAGTCCTGAATAAAGTGAAAAAATTGATATAAAACATAGAGAAAATGAAATTTACGTAATGGAGGAATGACAAATGAAAAATTATGATCCGAATATACGATTGGGCACACATACTATTAAGGTTTCTTTCCAACGTTGGGATTACAAAGGATTTGTGACGTTTAGAAGGGGCGGAAATTGTAAAGGATTAGATGTTTTAGCATTAGACGAGGATGATTTATACGATCAAACATTGACTGATAATCCAATTGGATTCGGCTTGCTACCTGAAGATGATGAAGGTAATGAATGGTTTAAAATGACGCTTATGAATGATAATGGAGACGAATTATCTGTTGAAGATACTTGGTCATATTTGAGTGATTATATTGTCAGCTTTGAAATCATTGAATTTGTAGCGGATAAAGAAGAATAAAAACTGGAGGAATAAATTTTACAGATAAAGGCTTAGAAGGAGTCACGACGATTAATAAAAAGGTAGTATTACCTTAGGCATTGAGTAAGAAATTTATTTAGGAGGAATAGTAGATGGCGCGACCAGTTTTAGAGGCGATGGATATGGATACTTTGACAAAAGGAAGGTATGTACATCTGTTAGCTCGTGGTTATTCACCTAAAGAAGTATTCAAAGCCTTATCTAAAGGAACAGATATGGAAAAAGAAAGATTGCGAAAAGAATTCGATTATTGGAGAACCCATAATGGAATCAAGGATTTGAAACCAGCACGGCCAGTAATTAAACGAAAGAAAAAGATAACCCAAGACTGAAGTGTAGAGCGTATGTGATCATAGGCTTTTTTATTTTTGCAAAAAACAAGGAAGGTAGGAAAACTCATGAATTATGAAGAAATCGAAAACAGAAAAAAAGTGTCGAAAGAAATGGAAGAAAAGTTGCTAAAAACGATGAAACAAAAACACCTTAAAAGATTATCTGTCATGCAATATATCAATGACATGCAGATAACAGGAAAGGAAAAAGCCTGCTTGTTGGGTTCAATGAAAAATTTTGAACAGTTGAGGCGAACTTATATAAAAACAAGTTCCAATTGCCAACTATTATTAGAAGTTTCTTGACGATTATGATATGAAAATGATCAATTATGATGTGGCATTGTTATTGAATAAAAAGAATAGTAAAATTTAACGTGGTTTATCTTGGTTAGATGTAGGTAAATTAATTCATATATAGAAGGTAGATAGATGAATAAAAACAATAAAACTTTATTTAATCCTTACGTGGGCGTAATCATTGTTTTTCTTCTTTTTAGTTATTTTGCTTATCAAGGTTATCAAAAGGACAAAATCGCTGAAAAACTAGATGGTGTAACAAAAACAATCCATATTCAGGAACAGGCTAAAACCTATCAAGATAATTTAACCAGTTTAACGGATATTTCTAAGAGACAACTTATTACTAATCAAAAACAGGCATTAGAAAAGGATCTCAAAGGTGAAATTGCTGGAAAACTTGTTTTTTCTTCTACAGGATTTATTCTCCCTGTTTTTCAAGGAGCGAATAGCGACACGCTTAGTTTAGGAGTAGCTTCTACTTATTATCCAGATGCTCAAATGGGAAATGGAAATTATATTCTTGCTGGTTATAACGTAGATACACCAAGCGTTTTATTATCCGATATGATTGATTTATCTGAAGGAGAAGAAATTGATCTAATTGATGCTCATTACAAGTATCAGTATGAAGTCTCCAAAAGAGGAAAAATTTCTGATTACAGCCAGGTAGTTCAATCTAAGGAAAACAATTCCTTTTTATCCTTGCCAAAAGCAGGTAAAAAACCACTACTCACACTGTTAGACTTTGAAGCAAATAATATGAAAAAGTGCGATGTGATCCAGTGCGAATTAGTCAATGTAGAAAAAATCAATAAATAAGGGAAGTGAGTCACATTCAAGAACTTGTAGAAAAATTGATCAATAAAATGAGTGCCATTTTTCTGTTACTGTTGGTATCCATTCTATATTTAATATGGACGGTGGGGTTAAATCCTCCCACTATATTATTTATTTATGATAATGCTGCACAGTTAGTGACGTTTTTCGTAGGCTGTTTGTTTCTTTTGAATCTGTACAAGGTAAAGAGAAACGATCTATTCTTCATTGCAGCAGGCATTCTTTTTTACCTTTTCTTTTCTTTTTTTAGAAGCTACCGAGGAGATACTTTCTATGGTGATCTGATCGTTCCGACAATTATTGTTATTATTTTGATTGTAAAATGGACGGAATTTACTGTAATTGATCGTAGCTTGTATCTTGTAGTATTCTATGTCTTTTTACTCGTAACGGTTTATCGAGTATTTACTGAGATACCAGTACCAGAAGGACAAAGTATTTGGAATCCATCGAACAGATTATCAGATATTTGGATCAATACAAATACGATAGGTAGTTCTTTAATGACATTAGCCCTTCTTATCACAGGATTTGCTAGTTCATTTGGAAAATGGTACATGCGATTGCTATCATTACCAGCGTTGATCCTTGCTGGGGCAACGATTTGGGTTTGCCAATCGAAAGCAGCATTATATGCGCTTGTTATCTTCATTATCTTAGAAATTTTACCTAAGAAGGTTTTTCGAAATACACACTTGTCCTTTTGGATGTATGCAGCAGTTTCGGTTCTAGCTTTACCGATTTCTTATTTTGCTGCAATGTCAGACAAAGTTCACTTATTTACAGGACGAGAAGAAATTTGGCGCAAATTCTATGAAACATTAGGCGAAAAAACAGGACAAATATTTGTAGGGATGAAACCTTTCTTTTTCCATAGAGGAAATCAGATTCTAGGTAATCATAATACGTATCACGCACTCGTCAATCACTATGGATTGATTGGTTTTGTTCTATCGATTATTCTTTTGCTTAGTTTCTTATGGTTGCTCGTAAGAAAATGTGAGCTGACAAATGGACAGCTAACATTCTTGTGGGCTTTTTTAGCGATCATGTGTCAATCATTCATGGAAGAAACATTAACTACAATCAGTTGGGTACCAATTGTGTTCTTAATGTTAGCAATGGCTACACACCAATATAAAACCACCAGATAAATGAAATAGAATAGTAATAAGAGAAAACACTTTTTCGTTGTGAAAAAGTGTTTTTTGTTTTGTCTGAAAGGAGGCAGATGGATGAAAAAATGGTTATTTGGTTTTTTAGGAGTCGCTTTAATCGTTTTTTGCAGTGTGTTTGGCTATGTTAGCTATCAAAAACATGAAGGAGAGGTGTTTAAGCAAAATATAGAAAAAAAGATGCCCGTAGATCAAATCAATGCACACGCAAAGAGTTATAAGGAGGATGCAACGAACGTCAATAATGATATGTCTTTGGGGCAAATGTTGTCCATACAAAAAGAAGCAATCGAAATGGGCGTCAATAAACAAGTATTTGCACAAATTCAGATTCCTGCACTTGGTTTAGCATTGCCAATTTTTAAAGGGGCAAATCAATACACTTTGAGTCTTGGAGCGGCTACTTATTTTTATGAAGATGCCGAAATGGGCAAAGGAAACTATGTCCTAGCAGGTCATAACATGGAAATGCCAGGTGTTTTATTTTCTGATATTCAAAAGTTGTCATTAGGGGAGGTGATGGACTTAGTTAGTAACGATGGCGTCTATCGTTACAAGGTAACGCGTAAATTTATCGTACCTGAGTACTTTAAATTAATCGATGGCGTTCCTGAAGAGAACTCTTTCTTGTCTTTGCCAAAGAAAGGAGAGAAACCCTTATTAACGTTGTTTACTTGTGTTTATACGTCACAAGGAAAAGAAAGATACGTGGTACAGGGAGAGCTACAATAACAAGGTTTTAATCAACGCGAGTCGTTGAAATATGAAATGAGGAGATAAAAAAATGGCAATAAATCGGTATGTAAAAAAAGCTGGAATGCTTGTTGGAATGTTAGGAATCATTGCAAGCTGCTTTCAGGGGTATCAAGCACATGCAGAAGATGTCACGCAAAAAACGCCACCAGAGAAGGTCAATATCACGGTTCATAAATTAATGTACGATCAAGGAACGCAATTGAATGTTGATATTGACGGGATCAAAAACGATGGTTATACGCACGATCAATATCCTACAGGTGTAACGAAATACAACAAGGCAGATTATGGTGATGTTGAGTTTACGTTAGGAAATATTACGGATCAAGTATTACCGACTGAAGATTCTGATCTAACCAACGCGAAAGTGGACGAAATCGTTAAAGATGTAGAAGATAAGGGATCTAACAGTGAATACGTCAAGAATGCAACCAACAAAATTACTTCAGCTGTAGATGAAAATGGTGAGATCACTTTTGCTGATCAACCAGCCTATGTCAATTCCAAAGGGAATGTATATGTGGTTTATGAAAGTAAATCCGCTGCTGGATTAGTCACACAAAAAGCAAAACCAATGGTTGTGATTGCGCCAATGACTGATAATACAGGTTCAGGTTTTTTAAAAGACATTCACTTATATCCTAAAAATATTGTTTCTAAGTTGAGTTTTGAATTAACGAAATTTGGTGACGATGGCACAGCTCAAAGCAAACAAACACCTTTAAAAGGGGCAAAATTTGAGTTATACAAGGGCGAACCTGGAAAAGGAACAAAATTAGGAGATCTTGTATCGGATGATCAAGGAAAGCTGACTGCGACTGATTTGACGTTAGGAAAATACTATTTTGTGGAAGTTCCTTCAGAAGTTGTAGTGGGATCAGATAAAGAACCAACAGCAGGTCAATATTTATTAGGCGCAGACGCTCGCAACGATGCGCACAATAAATTAACCTTTGAAATTACGAATGATGGCGTGACAAGTGACTTAAAAGCTTCATACGTAAACTATAAAGCACCAGTGATCGATAAAACAGTAACAAATGGAACAGGACAAGAACATTCTTTCCAAATTGGTGACGCAGTAAATTATCAAGGAACGATTCATATCCCAACAGACATTGCAGGCGGAGCAGACGGTATCACAGTAAACGGCGTGAAAAGCGAAACTTCTCCTTACAGTGTATTTAAATGGGGGGATACAGCAGGAAAAGGACTTTCTTATGTCGCTGCTAAAGCAAATATCAAAGTAACAAATAAAGATGAATCTGTGGTATTAAAAGAGAATACAGATTATAAGATCCAAAATTCAGAAAATGGCTTTGTGATCGATTTTATCGTGAATAATGGCCAAGTAAGTGATACTGTCGCAAGTTTACACGGACAAGATCTTCAAATGACTTATAACATGTATGTAAATGACAGCGCAGCTGTTGCCAATCCATTAACAAATAGCGTGGATTTTGTTTATAACAACAATCCATTTAATCAGGAAGAACACCACGAAAAAACGAAAGCTGACGTTGTGACTTATGGCGCAAAATTCTTAAAAGTCGATAGCGGACTATTTGGAACAGGAATCAAAGCAACACCGCTTGAAGGCGCAGAATTTGCTGCTAAAAACGCAGAAGGAAAATATTATGGTGGATTAGTTGATACGGATAAAGACGGTGTCAAAGAAGCAGTATGGGTAGACGATGTAGCAAATGCAGCGATCCTAAAATCAGATAAAGAAGGTCAATTTGAAATCACTGGTTTAACTGAAGGTGAATATTCATTGGAAGAAACAAAAGCGCCTGAAAACTATCAAAAATTAACGAAAGAGATCTCTTTCAAAGTAGACAAAGATTCATACAAAGAAGAAAACCGAATCACGATCAAAAACAATCAAAAAGCTTCCGTACCAATGACTGGTAGCAACGGTTTCCAAACGTATGTATTGATCTCTTGCTTGTTGCTAGGAGCAGGGGCACTTTCTGCAGTTGTTTACTTTAAGAAGAAAGCCTAGAAGGAACAAAGCCAATGATTATCAGGAAGCCTAAGAAAAAGCGAATCATGGGTAAATGGATCATTGCTTTCTGGTTACTTTCAGCTGCAGGTGTCTTACTTTTGATGCCTGCTGAAGCGAGCGTGGCGAAATACCAGCAAAATCAGCAGATTGCCGCAATCGATCGAACAGGAACGGCAGCAGAAACGGATTCTTCTTTGGATGTTGCTAAGATTGAGTTAGGCGATCCCGTTGGTATTCTTACAATTCCAAGTATTTCTTTAAAACTACCAATTTATGACGGAACGTGCGACAAAATTTTAGAAAATGGTGTAGGTATTACGGAAGGAACTGGTGACATTACAGGAGGAAACGGTAAAAATCCTTTAATCGCAGGTCATAGTGGACTTTATAAAGATAATCTTTTTGATGATTTACCTTCAGTAAAAAAAGGAGAAAAGTTTTATATCAAAGTTGATGGTGAGCAGCACGCTTATCAAATCGATCGGATTGAGGAAGTGCAAAAAGACGAACTACAAAGAAACTTTGTCACTTACTTAGAACCAAATCCCAATGAAGATCGAGTAACGCTAATGACATGTACGCCTAAGGGGATCAACACACACCGTTTCCTAGTGTATGGGAAGCGAGTAACCTTTACAAAATCAGAATTAAAAGATGAAGAAAATAAGAAACAAAAATTATCTTGGAAATGGCTTTTAGGAAGTACTGTTTTTCTTTCAGTCATGATCATTGGTTCGCTATTTGTTTATAAAAAGAAAAAATAAAGGAGGGTAACCAACATGAGAAATAGAAAATGGCTATTTGTTTGTGCAGCCGCTCTTTTTTCTTTCACTGCCTACACACAGTTGACGTTTGCAGACAGTCAACAAAGCACGGATAGCACAGAACAAATAATCCAAACGTCAGATAGCAGCGCGATTCAGAGCAGCGATGAAACCGTCGATTCGTCAATAGTTGATTCTTCAGAAGAACCGAAAATTGCTGAAGACGATCAAATAGTCAAACAGACTATTCACGTTCAAAAGATTATTTCTTCCGAACAATTAGACAACCAGGGGCAAAAGCTTGAAAAACAAGAAGGAGTAAATGGCGCGAAGTTTTCTGTTTATGATGTATCGGACATTTTACAAAAGATGGATGTTAAGAATCTCACTACTGATCAAATTGAATCCCAATTGAAAGATCGAGTGAAAAAATTATCCAGTGATCAATTGAAGCTAGTTTCTAATGGAGAAACAAAGACAATTGGTCAACAAACAGGTGTCTTTGAATTCTCGGTAGAAGTACAGGCAAATCAGAAACAAGCTTATTATATTGTCAATGAAACAAGTCCTGAAAACATTTCTAATAGCGAGGATATTTTGCTATTAACACCTGTTTCTGATAAAAACGGTGAATTCTTAAAGGATGTGTGGATCTATCCTAAATCAGAAGCTTCGCAACCTAAAGAAGAAGTAAAAAAAATCGTTTCTACTGGCGTAAAGAAAAACTTCTTTGAGAATTGTTGGGATTTTGTTACTCACTTGTTTTCTAGAGATTAAGGAAGAAATAAAATGAAACTGATCAAATTATTATTATTCAATCTTTCTTGTTTAACCGCAGTCTTTTTGTACTGCGGTTTATTATTTTCTCAACTATCTATTTTGCCAAGCTACCAACTATACCTAATGAGGATTTTAAACATACCAGCTGCTTCCATGCCGCTAGATATTATGGAAAAGCTCATTAGGAATCCATTATTTACTACGATCAATTTGATCGTTATTGTCGGAATTTCACTAGTCATTTATAAAAAAGAGGGGATGAAGGGATGAATTTTAAACACTCGTGGACAAGACGGTTAAAATATGTTTTTCCCATAATGATGATGTTAGGTACATTGTTTGGGTTAAAAACAGCCAATGTCTTTGCTGAAAAAGTTATTGTCGATCCGTCAAATCCAATCCAGAACGTGAAGAATAATTTTATTATTCCAAAAGATGTTCCTAATGCAAAAACAAATATTACTGTAAACGGAGCGTCAAAAGTTTACAAATATCATGTTGATGCCAACAAAGGTGGTTTTACAGACGACTACGTAGGATTAGTGGAGGGAAACAAAAATATACGCTATCCTTCTTTCCAAAAAGAATACGGTGAAACAAACCTTGTTTTAGAAGGCGTAACAACCAACACCAAAGTCAATATTGACTATGGAAAAATCGGTACGTATAACGGGAAAAAAGTCAATATCAAGCTAGTTCTATCTAATATTCACTTATACTCGGATACGTTGCCGTGGAATCTACTAGATAACAACTATACAAAAACTCATTTTCGAGACGATGGCTATAAAAATACGAATGGTGCAATGAGTAAATCTAAAAAAAGAACAGTACTTTGGATCTCAGACAATCTTTTCTCAGGAATTGTTTACCATTCAACACAAATGAATGTGCAGCTAGTAGCCACATATGAGGACGGTAGCCCCGTTCAATTTTCAGGAGATACATTTATCAGTTTTAACTCTTTGAACCCTGCAGGAGGAAAAAGCACGGATCTTAAAGGAGAATATGCCCACTATGACAAAATGAATACAACAGATTGGTATGTCAGAAAAGATACGGTTCTTTCAGAATTTAAATCTTTCTACAACAATCTGAACGTGGTAGGTGGCCACCCAGGAGGAAGCTCTAAGCTGACACAAGCGGATAATGATTTCAATAATTTGCATGATAAATTAGGAGATCCGAAGTTTGGTCAAGGTACTGTGTCCTTTAAAATATCTGAAGCAAATCCGACGTTTGTGATTGGTTCTTCTAATGTTCAAACCTGGTTTACTTTATCTTCTGCGACAATCTTTAGTGTTGTTCCTGATCAACCTGAAAAAACAGGGGTTGATAAAAATGGAAATAACGTGAACGATAAAATGTTGCAAGTAGGAGACACGATTCAATATCGAATCAAACAGAAGGTGAATCGATTAGGAGTGGATTTACTAGCGGTTTACGATCGATTTGAGTTAATCGATAATTTACCAAAAGAAGTAGATTACGTCGATGCACACGTTGAAAGTGGTACAAATAAAAAATTCGATGTATCTGGTGAAGTGACCTATGACAAAACAAAACACCAGGTAAAATATGCAGCGAAAGCTGATACATTAAAAAATCGAATGAAGTATAACGGCGAAACTTACGAATTAGTGATCAATGTAAAAGTCAATGAATTGGCCAATCAAAATAGTGTAGCCAAAAATCAGGGAACGTCGATCATTAATAAAGTAGAAAAGGATACAAATATCATTACCGTTTATTTCCCTAAAATTCCAGTGAAAGAAGTACAACAAAATGGAAAAGATGTAAACGGACGAAATGACGGTAAGAAGGGTACGCCGACAGCTCCTTTAAACGCAGGATCTGAAGTACAATATCTAGTCACACAAAAATGGCACACAAAAGGCGTAGACGCTGCGTCAGATCACTACAAACAATTTAGTATTCAAGATCCAATTGAAGCTCGTTTGACATATAAAGAAGGTTCTGCGCAAGTAATAGATAAGAGTACAGGAAAAGATATTACTTCTGAAGGCACACTAACCTATGATAGCAATTCAAGAACGCTGAAGTGGGAAGCTTCCGCTGACTTCTTAAGTAACAATCTTTTAGATGGACGAGAAATTCAGCTGATATTTACAGCTAAAACTCCATTACAATCAGAAAAAAATATTGATAACCAAGCTGTAGCGGCAGTAGATAATGTTTCAAATAAAACGAATGTAGTGACAATTGGGGTTGATCCTAACTTGCCACAAGTTATTGTTCCTAAAACAGGTTCTACACATTTAGTAACGATTTTAGCGGTCAGCTTACTATTACTTGTGTTAGCAACTTTTAGCTACGCAGTTCTGAAGTTCAATTAAACAAAAAAACAAGGCTGAAAATCAGCCTTGTTTTTCTATTTGAAAATTGGATTGGCACTAATAAATACGTTGTCTGAAGAAAGCGATCCGTCTGAAGAAACTTCATAAGCATGGGATAAACCAACGATGCTTTGATTGTTGTAAAGCAAGTTTGCGTTATGAGCAGCGCTATCTTTCCACATAACCATAGCATTTATTGCTCCTGTATCTGAAAGGATCTCGTCAACGTAAAGGTAGAAACTATTGATATTTTCTCCTTTAGCACCGTAGCAACCTAAACTTTCTAAGAGATCTTGGAAAGTACCGCCACCAGGTCGATAATGACTGAAGCTTACTTGTAATTCTTTTGCACGAATATCTGCAGCTTGTTGAACGATATCATTGAATTGCATTGGGGCAACGCCATTTTGTTGACGGTAGCTATTTAACCAAGCAAGTTCTTTTTGACGCACATAGTTGTTTAAATCACTTAATGAGATATTTTTGTATTTGAAAGTGATCGTTCGATTTTGGTCAACATTATTGATTATACGTTGTCCATTTTTATCAACGGTAACAGATGAATCGTCATTTCTACACAAGAAGTAGTTTTGATTGGTCATATTTTTCCAAGAAGTAGAGAAACTATCTCCCTCGTAAACCGTTTGTGTTTCAGTAGATAAAACAGCGTTTGTGTCAACGTTTATGTGGTTTACAGTGACGTTATATTGATGAGTATAGGCAAAATTGATTCCTTGATTGCTTGTAACGTTGTTTAAAGTCACAGTGTTGCTAGAGCTTTCTCTAGGGTCAAGAACAAAATTAGTGAACGTAGGTGCTTCAATTGTGATGCTTTGTCCATAAACGACGGGATAACTCTTACTGTAATTATAGAGTTCTTGGATATTTGGATCAGTATCCGAGACTTTATTTGGACGAGCTTTCACTTCAACTAGAAAGACTTCATCATAGTAAAAAGTAAATGTGGTATTTGTGTTAATCGTTTGTGTTTGTGTTTCATTCCCATTTACTTGATACTGTGGTGCTTCAAAGTTAGTCAAGTCGGTTTTAGCTTTTGCAGTGTAACTTGTACCAGCTTTTACTGAGACATGTTCTTCTTTTAGCAGCGTTCCAGTTTGTCGATTCATATGACGGACGGTTACCGCATATTCTGAAGGTTTAGGTTTGTGTTGTAACCCTTTAAATGCAGAATCAAGACTATTTTTAGCATTATTTACTTGGGTTTGAGAAGCTTTAGAATCGTCTAGTACTTTTTTAGCATTGGCTAAAGCAGTCTGAAAATTATTCCAAGATCCTTCTGTAAAATATCCTTTAGCAGTTGATTTTACTTGGTTGTACAAGGTTTGTAATTCCGTTTTGTTCACAGTAGGAGCTGGTTTTTTCTTTAATCCCTTGTAAGCAGAATCTAATGTGTTTTTGGCACTATCCACTTGTTTTTGAGTCGCTTTTGAGTCATTTAACACTTTTTTAGCATTGTTTAAAGCGGTTTGGAATGCGTTCCAGGTATTGTCGGTATAGTCACCTTTTTTAGTTCCCTTAACGCTCGTATAAAGAGCTTCTAAAGCTGATTTATTCACTTTGGGTTTAGAGGTGTCAGCACCATACCAACCAATACCTTCGTATTTCCAGCCATAGTCTTTGGTTAACCATTGTACTTCTTTCCAACTTGCAGTGTAGTGATGCGAACCAGAGGTGACACCTGGAAGGAAAAGGCGGTAGATCGGTTTATTATTTTTTTCAGCAGAACGCCATGCAGGCCCTTCGTAAGTCCAACCGTAATTTTTGGTCAACCATTTCACTTCATCCCAACTAGCTGTGTAATGGTGATCACGAAGGCCTTTATTGTATAAGCGATAGACAAGATGACCACCGCTAGTCGGTGCTTCCCAAGCGGGGCCTTCATAATTACCCCACTTAATCTTCACTAGGTGATCACGTTCTTTTGTGCTAGAGGTGTAAAAATGTTCATGGTTATTTGGATTATAAAGGCGATACATGACGTTAGTTGAAGCAGCGTCAGCAGATCCAGCAAGAGCAAGTGTGGCAGCAAATGTTCCAATAGCTATAACAGTTTTTGGGTTTAATAATTTCATATTTTCAACTCCTATTAAATGATTAAATATTTTGTTTACATTCACACTATACCACGGTATACCGAGGTAGTCAACGGTATACCGTGGAAATTTTGAAATAAAAAAGCCGTCCTATGAAAAGTGTAAGGATGGCTGTTTATATGCTATGAAGAAATGGATTCGGCGTATTTGGTTAGTTTGGCAGCATTATCAAATCGCATTTTTTCAATCGCACTTTTTTTCTTTATTAAATCCGCAATTGTTGATTCTGCGACTGAAGAATGTTTGCTAATTTCATATGCTGTCTTGCCAGTTTCAAATAGTAACCATTCGATTTTCTCTTTATCAGCGTACATTGCAATGCTCCCTCTTGATTTTTTCTTTATTATAGCTCTTTTTTGTAATAAATCACAATATCAAGAGGAAAAGTTTCTATAGAAAGGTGGGAAATTATGAGTATCCGTTCCCCGTGTATCAAAATGAGGTTTGTTGCTACTTTCGTTATTTGATATACTAAAATAAAACAACGAAAGAAGGAATAGAATGAAAAAGTTAATAATGGTATTTACTTCGTTGATTGCCATGATTGTTATTTTAGGTGGATGTGGTAGTGAAAAAAATAAGCAAGATAGTCAAGATAATGGCGTGTTAAAACCAGGAACAGTGTGGAAAGAAGAAGTAGGCGGACTTGTTCATAATTTAAAAATTATAGATGATACAACATGGGAATATTCCGAAAGTGTTTGGCATCCTGAACAAGTACAAATAACAGTTGAGAAGCTAAAAGACTATAAAGGATTAGAAAGATATAAGGTAATCGATTCAGGTGGAGTAGATTTATTCATAGGTAAAACAGCCTTAATAGTTCCCTATAACAAAGACGGTTTAGAAACGTTTAAATTTATTCCAACAAACGAAAAAGAACATCGAGATAAAAGTGAAATATTAAAAGAATACAGTACTAAATCTGGATACAAGTTACAAAAGACTAGCGAGTGATTGCTAGTCTTTTTATTTATCCTGAAGGAGGAATCACAGTGGCAAAAGCTAAAACGCCATTTGAAAAAGCCGCGTCTAAAATCTTAGAACGTCGCGGTGTATCTGAAACACAGTGGAAACAAGAAGTCCTTGAAAAAGCACAATTTGACCTATTACGGGGAAAAGACAAGGACTTAGAAGGATATATCTATCAACGTGAACGTGAAAAGCTTGTTTTCGATGAAATTATTAAACACTAAAAGGAGCGAACAATTTTATGTTTGAATCAATTACAATGAATTTTTTAACACAACCGAAAGTAGTAGCTGCGGTTGATATTTTTAGAGCATTACAAACTGCAGCAACTAGCTTAAAAAACAATTTAATGATTTTTGCCGGCGTTGCGGCCGTTGCTTCCATTGTTATTGGGGGGCTTTTCTTCTTATTTGGACGAAGAGGTGCTGAAAACGGGAAGATGCATGTGGGATATGTATTGATGGGGGTAGGAATTATTTTAGCTGCCGCTTCTATTGTGGTTTCGTTATTTGGAATGTTTGGACAAACCCCACAGGGATTATAAAAACAAAATGAAGGAGTAAAAAGTAGCTATGTACTTTTTACTCCTTTTTTTATGAAAGGAGAATACTCATGTACTTTACGATTACAGGAAATACCAAAAAAGATAAAGAGTTAATAAAAAAAGCAACGAAAGAAGTAGGAAAGCGGGCTTCTTTTTTACCAAAAACAATTAAATATTCGGTCATTGAAACGGAAGAACAACTACATGTATTAGGGAAAGTACTGGAACAAGAAAGTCAATCTTCTGTTAAGTTGACTCTCACGTTACATGACACAGAAGGAAAAATAGAGAAAGCTGGTACAGAATATGTTTTTGGCCCGCTGGATTATCAAATTTCAGAAGGTTTCTATCCTACATTGATGGATTTGATCCGCCTTGATGTGTTTAAGGAAACGGATGAAACCATGAGTGTGGAAGAGTCTTATCGAAACGAAAAACTGCTACAAGTTTTAGAAGAAGAGTTAGAGAGCGACCAAAGAAAAGTTAGTCAAGTGAGTGAAGTCGAAGTAAATGATGAAGTACCATGGGAACGACCAATCTTTCCAAAGAAGGAGTCAAAAGAAAAAGAGACAGTCTATGTTGACGAACAAGCTGATATTCCGACTCAGAAATCGATATTTGAGGAAGAGAACGATGTGATGGGTCAGTTGGAGGTAGATCCCTTTGAAGAAACAATGGAGGATGAAGAGACGGCCCAAGTAGAAGTTGATCCAGTTGAAGCTAATGAAGAGTCAACATGGACTGAAGGGGATTCTCAGGAATATATTGAACCACTTATCAGTGAAGAAGTAGAAAAAAACGAAATAGAGATACAAAAGGCAACTGTATTTGATTATATTTTGGATCGATATCCGCCAGAGCATGAATGGATGAAAGAAAAAAACAAATTATTTTTAAATGAGCTTTATTCGAAATATCAATTACCCCAAACCTATCAAGCATTTTTAGAGAGTAAAGAAGAATTAATCTCACAGGGTAAAGGCACACTTTTAGAACAGTTAGAGTCTGTCCAATCAACAAATTGGCATGAGCTTGCACAAGAAGATTTATTAGCCACCTTTGAAGAACGTCAACAAGAAACAGATCAAGAAATTAATGAGTATGCGACGGAACAGTCGTCTAATTGGGAGAAAGCAAAAGAGGAACTAAATAAAGAAGAACAGCGAGTGATTGAAGAAGAAGTACAAAAAATTAAAGAGCGATACGAAAAGAAACGCGACAATGCGTATTCCTTGTGTGTAGAAAAGATCAATAATTTTACTCAGACGAATCAAGAAGCGTTATCGAAAGAAAAAGAAAACTTGTTAAAAGAACGTATAAGAGAACGAAAAGAAGAATTTTATCAAGGTTTGCGTACAGATAAGCTAAAGATTAGCAAAGAATTAAATGAGCAACTGAATAAGCTCTATCAAATAACAAGTGAAGCTCTTATGGAAAAACACGAGCAGATCCAGCAAGAATTACAAGTACAAATTCCAAAATGGAAAAAAGAGTATAAAATTTACCAACAAGAATTGAAAGAACAAGAAGAAAAACAACGGCAAAAAGAAAAAGAGCGTGAACAATTAGAACTAAAAAAACGGAAACAGGATCTTGCGGAACAACAAATGGCGATAGAAAAACAACGGTTAGAGCAAGAAAAGGAAAAAGAAGCAGCTGCTCGTAAGGAACGTCAAGAACAAATGGATACATTGCGACAAGCACAGTTAAATTATCTAGCACAACCTCAACCAACGCCTTCAGTAGCTGCTGTTCAAACGCCAGTGAACAACCAAGCAAATTTAACTCCTTCACCACAGCGTTCCTTTAACGGATGGATGGTGGGATGTATTGCAAGTTTAAGCTTGCTTTTAGGTGGAGGAACAGTATTTGCTTTTAATCATATCAATCAATCTTCACAGGCTGATTCTGTAGCCACAACGGCGTCAATCAAGGAAGAAGCCCAGGAACAAGCAAGAAAAGAGTATGAACAACAATTAGAAGAATTATTGAATCGTACCAATCAGTCAACAACAAAGTCAAGTATGGAAAACAGTAAAGAGAGTGATTCTAGTAAGACCAAAGAAGGATCAAGCGATTCAACTATACAATCAAACACTTCCGAAAGTTCAGAATCAAATGAGGTGAAATAATGCGTGTTAGAGAAACAACGAGACGAAAAGACAAACGATTCAATTTAGAAAAGAATAGGTATCTTTCTCATTTCTATCGCTATACTCCTTCAGGAGAAGAGCTACCAGAAAAACATGACAAACGTATTTCTCAAAAGATTTTTTATAGTGGCTTAGCTTATCTTCCTTTAAACTATGTTGTTACAAGAATACCAGAAGCATTTCATCGATTTGAGATTATTCCAGGAAGTTTACAAGGAGTGAATATTTTTCAGTTACAAGAAATGCCGCAGTTATTCCATTTTGATTCAACTGGTTTTTGGAATCCTTTGACCCCAACAACAAGTTTAGGCACACGTTTAGTTGTTTCTACGATTTGTGTTGTTCCAGCTGTACTTATGGGATTGAAAATGGACATGTGGTTTCGTCCTCTAGCAGATGGGCAAAAAGGAGATAACCGATTAAAAACGTTAAAGGAAATCCAACAAATTTATCCGCAAATACCAGAATCAAAGGGAAGTTTTCCTGGTTATGGCGGAATACCAATTACTCATTATAAAAAATACTGGTATATTCAGACGGATACAGTAAATACTTGTATTGTTGGTACTTCCCGTTCAGGGAAAGGCCAGATAGAAGTTTTAGCAACCATTGACAATTTGTCGCGTGCAGAAAGACAAAGTTCAATGGTTGTTAATGATCCAAAAACAGAATTATATGTTGCTAGTAAAGATGAACTAGAAGCTAGAGGGTATGATGTGTATGCCTTTAATATCACCGATCCACTGCAATCAATGAGTGATAATCCATTGGCACTCATTGTGAAATACTGGAAGCGAGGAGACATAGACACAGCAACACAGTTAACCAATACTTTTACGAATACGATTTATTATGATGCAAATGCTTCAGACAATAAATACTTTAACGAAAATGCGCAGAAAGCTGTCAATGCACTTATTTTTGCGTTATTAGAACAAGCGGATCAAACAGGGGATTACTCCAAATTAACACCAAATAATCTCGTTGAACTACTTTCAGAAATTGGCGGTTTTAATTATTATCCAGATCCTGATAATGAATTCAAGCAGCTCAATGCCTTAGATGAGTTCATGAATCAGTTACCCCCTGGAAATATAGCAAAAAAACAATATGGGGCAACAAAAATTGGATCTGATAAAGCGAAAGGGAATATCTTGTCTACGGCAATTACAGGATTGAATCCATTTACTCTAACGAAAATTGCGAAGATGACTTCTCAATCGACCATTGATTACAAGTCCATTGGTTTTCCGAAGTATTTGGATCTCAAATTACATGAAAGCCTATTAAATCAACGCATTGTCGTGGAATTTTATCATAAGGGAAAGAAATTTCACGAGGAACGAGTCAAAGTTGGCTATCGTGGTTTTTGTGAAATCAACTTTGATTGTCATTTAGAACAGGGAGATCATGTTTGCTTAAAATATGATCATCGAGGAAAAGAATATGTTGCTTGGTATGAGTTTTCTCAAAGAGTATTGAAAGACGAAGAGGGAAATATCGTTTATCGAAAAAAACGAGGAGAAACCCATTTGCCAGAATTAGAAAAAGAAGCCGTTCTAACATTAGATGAGGATAAAAGTAACTTATTAGTAGAGTCTATTCGGATGCACTATACCGATAAACCAATGGCTATTTTTATGCTCACACCTGATTATGATCCATCTAACCATATCATTGTTAGTATTTTTCTTAGTCAGTTGTATAAAGAATTATCTACACAATGTGTTAAGACTAAAGGAGATAAATGTCACCGTAGGATTCATTTTATTTTAGATGAATTTGGGAATATGCCACCAATGGATAATATGGAAGGAATCATGACAGTCACAGCTGGTAGAAACATGTTGTGGGATTTGTTTATCCAATCCTATCAGCAACTTTATGCGAAGTATGGGGAACAAAACGCAGCGATTATCAAAGAAAATTGTCAGACACATATTTATATTATGTCGACAGACGATAATACCATCGAAGAATTTTCCAAAAAAGTGGGGAATAAGACGGTTGAACAAGAGAACAGTACCACCAATTTATTAGGTATGAATACTCATATCAATCGCAATGTTGATTCAGATCGTATCTTAACTCCTGAAAGAATTTCTACTTTTTTAGAAGGTGAAACGATTGTACTCGCTCCTTTAAAACGACAAGATTTGAAAGGACATAAAATACGGCCGTATCCTATTTTTAATCATGGGGAAACGAATCTTCCTTATGCTTATCAATACATTGAAGATTTCAATCCATCGTGGGATATCAATGATATAGACATACATTGTACACATGCAGACCTTGATTTGAAGTCTTTACAAATTGATTATGATTATTTCCTACCAGATGAATATGCTAGAAATCTCTATCATGGACTGCATGATCAATTAGAAGAAAAAAACGAAGAAAATATGTTTTATAAAATCGTTCAATCTCTTGAAAATGAGACAGCCCAAAAATTATTAATTCAATTTTACGAAGAACAAGCAACGGATCGTCTTCAAGAATATGTTGAAAAGTTGATCAAAAATGAAGAAATTTCTGAAATGATTGGGAAACGGTTGTTATTGGAAGCTGAAAAGGCGGTGAAAGAATGATCATTGGAGGAATTTTTTCTGGCATAGCCGACTGGTGGTCAGGTTTTTTCGGAGAAGGGGATGCAAACCCCAAAACCGTAACGAAAGTCTTACAAGATTATGGTAATTATCTGCAGTATCAAGATGTGTTCAGTTGGATTTGTAATACTTTTTTATGGGGGTTGATTAAAGGGTTATATAATCTCAATACTTTACTAGAAAAAACCATTTATCAAAGCTTTGATTTAAAAGACTTATTGAACGCCGCTGGGGTAAATGAACTGTTTCAAAGTTTGATTAGTAAGGTATTGGCTCTTTTTTGTGTCGTCACATTAATTTATTTAGGCTTGAAATTTTTTATGAGTAAACACCCACCGAAAGTCAAAAATATCTTGGTTAATTTATTTATGGCCATGATCTTGATTTTTGGTGGTAGTTCTTTAATCGATGAAGGGTTAAATATCAGTAAAAACTTTTATGGAGACGTCACTGCAGCAAATAAAGCAGATAAATCTGGCTCACCTGCTTTTCAAATTATTCAAAATAATGTGATTGATGTCAGTACATTACTAGCGACTGACCCGAATAAAGTAGAATCCTTACCAACAGATAAAAGAAATGCTTTAACAGCGAAAAATTTTAAAACAGCGAATATCAATGGGATTATTACTCCTAAACAAGCTAAAGAAATGGCGGATAAAGATAAGAGTAGTTTATCAGATATACAAAAGGATCGGCTAAGAGCGTTACAATACCGACTGGAACTGGATGATAATGGAAAAGAAATCCCTGTAGAGATTAGTGATGATGGGTTAGCAAAATATGTGTATACTTCAGGCTATCGCCGATACATTAGTAGTCCAGGGATTATTTTAGCTGGTGAATCTTCTTTGTCGGTTGCCTATTTATTTATCTTGTTTACGATTGTAACTTGCATTATTGAGCTGGTATTTAAAAAATTCTATTTAGTAATTGCCGCGTCAACGGACTTTGAGACAGGACAACGGATGAAAAGTGCTATAGAAGATATTTCTCAATCCTTCTTGTTATTGGCGTTTACGATTTTAGAATTACGAATCTATACATTAATGCTGTCAGGTATCGGTGATTTGCACGCAGCAGGCAAGATCAACGGATTTTTGTATGTTGTTGCTTTAATTGTACTAACCATTGCGCTATTCAAAGGCTCTCAATCTGTTACGAAGATTTTCGGTGTTGATACAAGTCTGAAAAACGGCAGCAATTCTCTTCTTAGCATGTTTGCCTTAGGAAATATTGCGAAAAATGTGGGTAGCGGAGCTAAAAACCTTGCAGGTGCTGGTAAGAGTGGTTTAAGCAATTTAAATGATATTCGTAAAAATGGATTTGGCAATCGAAAAGATGTTACCCCTGATAACGGGGAAGAACAATCAGACGATAAAGCTACAACTGTACCTAATAGTAAGAAAAAAGTTTCCGAAATGTTCGGGAAAGCGAAAAATGGTGTTTCTAAAGCCGCAGAAGGTCTTGGTTACGTCAATGAACGTGGGTTAAAAGGAACAGCTGAAGATCTTACAGAAAAAGCCAAAGACACCTTAGAAGAGAAATTAGACGGCACGAGAGCTAAAGAATTGGCTGAAGCTGTGAAGAATCCATCCGAAGCACTAGAAAAACAAAAAGAAAAAGCTTCAGAAGTCAAAGAAGGACTAAAAGATGCGTATGGTGAAGGACAAGTCAATGCAGCAGTAAAAGCTAATACAACAACCGAAAAAGAAAATCAAGAAGGTGCAGCGATTCCTTCAGCCAAAGATCACCAAGATGAGTTGGATTCTAACGAAAATTCAGAAGAAGGACAAAATGGTCAATTACCAAAAACAGATCCAGAACAATATCGTTATAAATCTAACATTAATTCTGAAAATGAAAAGCGCATTTCAGATTTACCAAAACGAAATCAAGAAGTACAAACGGATGATGATTCCATCGATCTGCCAAATGATAATGGAGTCGAAGTTGGAACTGAAAAATCAACGAAAATTGGTTTACCTAAGGCACAAAATTTACCAATGAAAGATAGTCGTTTGAATCAATTCAAGGAGAATGATCAAAGTTTTGTTCATCAATCAACTGCAGGTAATGTTCAAATGAAACCAAGTCGTTTGCCTGAAAATGGAAATCTGACAACTGTTTCTTACAATTTATCTGAAAGTGGGGAGACAGGGAATGCGTCCGTTCAAAATGTTGTGACAAGAGAAGCTGCACCAGAACCTATTCAAAAAGTTCACACAGGTTACAAACCAGCAAATGTGGCATTTACTGCACCAACAAAAATAAATGTGACAAGAGAAACTAAAAACAGGAACAATGAATTGAAAGAACAACTATTGAGGGATATCAAACAGGATATCAAACCATAAAAGGCCTACAAGTTAGGCCTTTTTTCTATGTATGAAAAGGAGAAATCATTTATGGATAAATATATTAACATGAAAAATCCTCCAAGATTTAGTGGGGAATGGAAGTTTTTTGCCTTTTTCTTTTTGGATCTATTAACGCTTGGTGGTTGCTTTTTTTGGGCGAAAATAGTCAATAACCTTGTCCATTTACCACTCTTTTTTGCACTCTTGAATTATGGCTTATGGATTGCGATAGCTCTAGTGATTGTTTGGCGACCCTATAATAACCCAGGTCAACGACAAATTTTTGCGATTATCGAGTCTATTTTTTTTACGGACCAGAACCATTATCATGCGTTAGATCCTAACCGAAATTATCATGGTACGTATAAGGAGGATGAATAAATGCGAGTCAAAGGACAAAATTCAGTTGATAAGAAATCCATTTTTCAGTTTGGAAAACCAGAAGAACGATCTATCTTGGATTTATTTCCTTATAAATCCTGTACAGAAGAGGGAGTCTTAGTTACTAAAGAAGATCATTTTCAACGTTATTATCGTGTAGTTTCTACAGACGTGGAAGGATTAAATGAACAAGAGAAACTAGAACGAATGAATCAGTTGACCACCGTCATGCGTACGTATGTGCCAACAATTAAGTTAGTTAGTTTGACCACAGAGACGGATTTAACGGAACAAATTGTACAAAAGCGGCAGTTATTAGATAAGAATCGTATGGAACAATCCTTAGGAAGAAATCTACAGCGATTAAGAAAATATGAAAAGAAATTAGTAGAGGAAATCCAGGAATTGAAACGAGCAGAACAAGAACGTCCTGACTTAAGCTTCTTTTTCATCATTGAAGGAAAGACAATCAAGGATTTACAAACTAGAAACCGTCAGTTAATGCGATCTAGTGGCATTTTAGGGTTAAAACCACTCTACAAAAAAGAATTGATCAAGATTCTGTATCGAATGAACAATATGAATGATGAGTAGGAATGGAGAAGAGAGAATGAAATATCCGTTGATATGGTTAGAAAAAGATGTTCCGAAGGAAGAGACTACTAGAAAATTTCCTCACACTTTAAGCCTGGGTAAGTTGGGAAAAGGGCAATCTTTTCACCAAGTAAAGAATCAAACAAGAAGAGGTGACTGTACATGTTAGAAGCGATTAAAACAGCTTTTTCACCACAAAATGATCAAAAAGTACTTGATCCATTAAAGCAACTAGGAAATCGGGAAATAGAAATTTTAAAATCCAAAGGGTATGATTTAGATTTTTTAAAACAAGTGATGCCACAAGGTGGATTAAATTTCGATGAAGAGTATGTGACCTATGGAAATGGTTATTCACGGTGTGTGACAGTTTATCACTACACAAAAAATCCTACTCTTTTTTGGTTGGCCAATCTCATGAACAATCCTCATACAGTGGCCACACTAGATGTTAGCACAGATGAAAAGCAAAAAGTGATTGATCAAATCAATCGCGCATTAGATGAATTAAATGATCGATCAGATAATGAACGAAAAGCGACTGACCGAAATAAAAGTGCGGAAGAATACCTGGAACTAGCAGAATATGCCCGAAAATTGACTTCTAATGGGGAAATTTCTAAACAAGTCAAAGTGAGAGTACATGTTTACGGAAACACGATTCAAGAAGTAGATGAACGGGCGCAGGAACTGATCGAAAATCTAAAAGGGATAGATTATCGTGCGGTGACTTATCTGCATAAAACCAAACGAGATTGGCAATCGATGTTTACCTTGTTCGATGAACAAGCTGAATGGTTCGGAAATATCAAAGGGCAATCACTACCATCGTTAAACATTGGCGGAGGTTTCCCGTTCCACCACCAAACGCTAAAAGATCCAGGAGGTACACAATATGGGGAAACCATGACAGGCGGCCCATTTGTCTGGAATGCGACGTATAAAAATAGTGTACGGTTGTCTACTAATACCTTGCTTCTAGGAATGATGGGAGCTGGTAAATCGACCGTTCTTAAAATGATCGCGGAAGCCCATTTAGCTGCAGGAGACTTTATTTGGGGCTTTGAAAAGGGAAAAGACTTTATTCCTTTCTTAAAGGAATATAACGGTATTATGGTGCGTTTAGACGGATCTGACGGGATGATCAATCCTTTAGAGATATTTGCCACACGCACGTATGATGAAGCATCCAGTTTATATGACGATGGATCAGTCAAAGATTTGAAGATCAATGAAGCAGCGTCCTATCAAACACACTTAGATAAAGTGGTCTATCAGGTACAGTTAGTGAGTCCTCAGCTAAAAGGAACGATGAAAGCAGAATTTAAGACCTACTTAAATCGTTTTTATGAAGAGTATGGAACAGTACCACGCGGCTTTACTTCCTCAAATTCGCGTTCAAATACTGAGACGCAAGTCACAGGGAAAGATCCAGAAGCTTATCCGACGTTCAAAGAATTTTTAGACTTTTTAGGACAACTGGAATTACCAGGTGCTTCCCAAGAGAAAAAGAATCGAAAAGAAGAAATGGAATCCATCGTAGAATCCTTATGTGAGACGTATGGCATGATTTTTGATGGTCACAGTACGATTCGACACCTTGACCAACAACAGTTGGTCTTTTTTGACATTGACTCTATTACAGGCTTAGATCGAGGGGTACAACAATGTCAAATGTACATGGCTATGACGTTGATTTGGAATCAGGCATTGATTCAAGGAAGAAGACAACGACGTTTAATTAAAGAAAAACAAATGGAAGAACAAGACTTCAAACGCTTCTTGGCGATGATTGATGAGTGCCATAATGCGATTAATCCAGATTTTATTGAAACGGTAAATTATGTCACAAACTTTCAACGAGAAATGCGTAAAGTAGAAGCAATGACTGTTTTAGCGACACAATCCCCACAAGAAATGGTGCCAGAAAATATGTCTTCTGATAACTTCTCGAAACTGAAGAAAGTCTTTGAATTTTCTTCTACGAAGATCTTTATGCGTATGGATGAATCTATTTTACGTCATATAGAAGGATTAGTTGGTAAATCAATGACGAACTCAGAACTAGAATCCATTCCTCAACAAAATCAAGGAGACGCTGTGATCAATTTTGGCTCAAAAGAAACCATTCGTGTTCATTTTAGTCCGAACAAACGTCAATTAAAATTGTTTGATGGAGGAAAATAATGGAAAACCAAAATGAAAGTTTAATCAAGCAGTATGTTAAGCGTCGTGCAAAGCGACGCTTATTTTTGTGGTTGTTTGGTACTTCTGCAGGTTTGATTACTATTTTGATCACTGTGTTCGTGACCCTTTTTCTAATACTGGCGGCGGGTTCGATTGATAATTCTGATTCAGATTCAAGCAGTGGTGGCGAAGCTTTTACAGGAGAATATTCGGAAGGATTACCCATTTATAAAGAAATCAAAGGAAGAGGCCCTTTTTCTGATGAGATTGCGCAATATGCTGTAGGTGCAGCAGTGAAATATAAATTATTACCAAGTGTGATCCTTTCGCAATACGGTTATGAATCAGCGTTTGGTACATCGGCGTCCGCAAGAAATGATCTCAACTATTTTGGGATTACTTGGTTTGATGGTTGTCTGTTTCCTAAAGGAACTGCACGAGGAATTGGTGGCATTGAAGGTGGCTGGTATATGAAGTTTCCCAACTCAAAAGCTGCATTCTCCTATTACGGCTTTATGGTAGCCACACAATCAAATTTTAATGCATGTGTAGGAAATAAAAGCCCTGGCGCAAGCTTATTGATCTTAGGACGAGGTGGTTATGCCGCTGCAGGAATTACTGAAGATAGTCCGTATTATACAGGTTGTATGTCAATTATCACTTCTAATAAATTAACCGAATATGATGAATTCGCGATGAAACATTGGGGTGAAGGTGGTAATGATAATGGCACAATTACTGGTGAATGGACGAATCCATTCCCTGGCAGCAGTTTAGATAAAAGTTCCTTCAGCGGTGGTCAATTATTTGGAACGAATCCAGGCGGTGAATTCCGTCCGAATGGCTTCCATGATGGATTAGACTTTGGTTCAGTTGATCATCCAGGAAGTGAGATTCATGCGGTTCATGGTGGAAAAGTCGTGTACGTTGGAAATCCTGGTATTTCAGGTTTAGGCGCATGTGTGATCGTGATCAATTACGATGGCTTGAATATGGTGTATCAAGAATTTGCGAATAGTACAGGAAATTCTCGTGTGAAAGTAGGCGATCAAGTGAAAGTTGGTCAAGTAATCGGGATACGAGATACAGCACACTTGCATTTAGGCTTCACTCGAATGGATTGGCGTCAAGCACAAGGACACGCATTCACAGATGATGGTACATGGATCGATCCATTACCATTTTTGAATAGCAGCAAAAAATAGATCAGGAGAAAAAATATGGAAAATAAAACTTTAAAAATCGTCTTAACAGCTGCAATTAGCGTTAGTTTAATCGGCAATATCGCGTTGTTTTGGCAGCTGAAAGAGGAACAAGCGACAAATACAAATACCTATAAAATTGAAGAAGTGGCTAAAAACGCCTCTGAGAAGCTCAAAAAAAATTCCTCTTCAGCGCAGGCAAAGATCGACAAGTTAAATCAAACTATTAATGAGAAAAACCAAGAAATCGATCAGCTGAAGCAACAAGATGGCACAAAAGCAAAAGAAGAAGTAACTGAATCACAAAGTAAGACGGCAGAAGAGTTCGGTAAATTGGCCATTGATAAATCATTAAGCAGAAATGAATTAACGGAAAAACTAAAAGATGTAGCAACCCAAGAAGTGATTGACAAATTAAGTCCTGCAGACGATGATCACCAACATGATGATTACGGAAGTTACTCCTTTACATTAGGTGACGTGCAAACTTACGCTCAAACAAGCAGTGTAAAAGAGGAACAAAATTTTGTCGTATTTGTTGATTATACAATCGGCAATCCTCAATTCAAAGATGTCAAACCGCAAAAAATAAAAGGTGGATTAACTGTCACTGAAAAACAAGTAGATGGTCAATGGAAAGTCACAGACTTTAGTTATTTCACTCGTTAGGAGGAAGAAAATGAGTAAGAAAAAAGGAGCAAGACAACGTTTCAAAAAACGAAAAAGTTATCTTAGATGGCTGGGAATCTTTATGATTCTCGGCTTTTTAATTCTTGCTAGTCCGATTTATACGCATAAGAAGGTAGACATACCAGATGAGGTAAGCACGAACGCATTTTTAAACACGAAGGAACTGACGATGGTTTCAAAAGAAAAAGGAGCGAACCAGCAATTAGTTTTTGAATTTGCGATCGACGATGAAGATCAAAGCTTATTAAAAGAACTGGCTAATCTTAATTATTGCGTAGAAGTAAAGACAGCTAAAGGGGATTATCAAGCAATAAAAGCCAAAGTGATTAAGGTGTCTGATGATTATTTTGCAGTGAAGCTATCGCATGTACCAGAAGAATATATTGCTATGCGATTAACCATTATCCCTGAAAAAATTGATCCAAAGGTGGATATGCAAGAACCGCAAGATTTGATTTTTTATATTCACGAAGATAAGGTCAAAGATCACGTGAAAGACGAAGATTATGAACAACATGCGATCAATTACAAAGTGAAAGGATACAAGAAAGAACAAAAAGCAGCACAAAAACAAATTGAATCTTTCCAAGCAACCATAGATTTGAATGAAGAATTAGTGAAGAAACTAAAAGATCAGTTGCCTTATCAAGTCGCAGATGATCAGGAAAATACTGAAAATAAGATTAATGATTACCAGCAAGAAATTGAAACATCGAAAACGCAAATGAAAGATCAAGAAGAGATCATTCAAAAAATTCAAGAAAAAATTGATCGTATTACAAAAGAAAATATTTAGTAGAACAGGTGGAGTGAAAGAAATGAAGGGAGCGAACTTGGTCGGCAAAGATATTTTCGCTGAGCAGAAAGTATTGATTAAAGCCTATCTCAAAGTTGTAAAAGTCAAAGATGTATGTCAAGAAGTGAATTTATCTAACACGACAATATCTGAACTGAAAAATGGTAGAAAGAATTTAGACACATTAAAATTGAGATCTTTTGAATCTCTATATATAGCTGCTAAAAAATATTTTACAGCTGATAATAAATAAAAAATTAAGGTGGGTTCTATGTGAAAAAAACGTATCAAAAGTTTTTATGGATTAGCTATATCGCCCTATTTATCGTTGGGTTTCTCGTCAGTGTGTCTGTGATCGTCGGAACGCTTTTTCTTTTGTTCTCTGACGAAGATCTGTTACTTAAGGGGTTAATGAGTACGTTATCGTGTGTTATGTTACTTTACCTATGCATACAGCTCAACGAAATTATGCCCCCTCATTGGCAAGAAAAGAAGAAAGAATTTAAGGAAGAAATCGAAATAAAATCCAATGACTGGATCGAACATACATGGCTTCCTCTGAAAAGAAATAGCAAACGAAAAGAATTTTGGGCATTGCAATTATGGCCAATAGGAAAACTTTTTATTTATATGGCTTCACTTATGGTTACTTTAATCGGCTATTTGGTGGTGGTCTATGGGGTGGCCTATTACTTGTTAAGTGAGCCAAAACAGATCGCGGCGTCAAATATTTTCACGGCAGTAATGACATTAATGTGTGTCATGTGCTTTTCTATTTTTAGTTACTTACTCGTCCAATTTGTCAGGCAAAATTTAACAATGAGTAAACTTTTCAAGAGTTTATTGGACTTACTTATCTTAGGCAGTATGTTAACGACTCTAACAGATCGGTTCGAACAATCTGGAAAAACGGTAGAGGGGATAAAGAACTTCTTAACGACGATTGATCAATTTATAAATGGATATATGTATTTGTTTGAAGTAGGCTTTATTCTCACTTTGTTTGGTTGTGTATTTATAAAACTCATTAAAAGATCAATCGAAAAAGAAATGGTTATTGATCTGATTCCGACGCTGAGCGGCTATGAGTATTACGTTGATTTTGGAAAGTATGAGGAGTTGATCCATACGGATATCGTTCACACGAGTATCCATGAAGTAACCGTTAAGGGCATCAGATCTACTTTAAAAAATGACCAGGAGACGAAAGCAATCGTCCGAAGAAAAGAAGTTTACAACTTCTATAAAGTTGAAGCAAGCCTACGATATGGCATCGGAAAGTTGTGGTTAGACGGAAGAAATATTCCAGAAAACGAACCATACGTTTTCTGGAGAAGTGGTGCTTTAGAAGGAGTTAAAAATATTCTTACGGACGATAAAAATATCAAAAGGAATGTTTAATATGTACTATCAATTAGAATATGACAAAGTAATGATCGTCGATCCATTTTATTATAAAGAAAAAGATATATGGGTTAATGGACTGAGCTTGTTTTTAAGATTCGATCCTATTTTTCAATGTGATCCAACAGCCAGGCCTAAGGAGCAAGTATTACAATTACCAAACGATAGCGTATATTTATTTCAATTAGTTAAAGTTTCATACGATAAAAAGAAAAAAGTTATTTCTTTCCATGAGCGTGAAGAAATCAAAGGAAAGTATAAAGTAGTTAGTTACTATATGGATACTTGTCCAAAACCTCTTCCTTTTCAAGAACCAACTGAAGAAGAAAAAAGAAAAATGCTAGAAGCGTTTACCAATTTAATGGATAATTTAGATAAAGGAATTCTGTCAGAATATGGGCTAGAAGAAATTAGTGAAAAGGAGTTTTACTTTATCGTAAATAAATATGGAGAGTTCATTGCTAATGATACGTCTTTGCAAACCTGTTCATATGGTTGGCATGAAGTTAAAAATCTTCCAGAAGGAGCCGTTATTCAAAGTGAAAGAAAATCAGGATCAATTACTATGTAATAAAGCGGGTATGGTGAACATTGAATACCGAACAGAATATTTAGAATTAATGGATCAAACTGATTTTTTGTCGATTCGAGAGCAACATAAGCAAGAAAAATTAATGGCTACTTATAGCCAATTGATTGATGAGTGGGAACAATTCAAGGAATCTAAAACATAAAATTCCATTTAAACACCTTATTTTTTAAAGAGCATAAGGAAACGTGGGAACACTTTTTAAAAAAAGTGTTCCAATAGGCTGTGCCTATTACGTTTCTCAAAAATAAATGTGGGAACAAAATATTTAAAAATAGGATAGTGAAGGATAGTAAAAGGAGGGTAGTAGGATAGCAAAAAGGATAGGCTCCTTTTCGCTATCCTTTTTAAATTGGAGGAATTAATATGGAAGTAAGAATAAGAAATGTGGATGAGAAAATCGTAAGAGAAATTGATCGAAGATGTGACGAACTAAGTAACCGTACGGGTAATAAATGGAGTCGTAACGATTATTTAAAATTACTAATAGAAAATGATTTTGATCGTCCTTTGATGGAATATAAAAAAGAAAAGTTTGATCAGTTATTAGAAAAGTTTTCAGAAATTCAAAGCTATAACACAAAGATATTAGAAGAATATGTTAGTCAAAACAATCGTATTTTAGAAATCTTGATCGAGCAAAATAGAGGAAGTGAACTTTGATATGGCAAAGGTTATAGACAAACACATTTACTTTCACCAAACACATATCGATGTGTTGGATGAGATTATTTCTACTCATGCAGAAGTTAAAAACTATAGTGAAGCCGTTCGGTTTCTATGTATGAATTATGATCCAGAAATGGAGAAAAAAGTAAATTCCAATCAAGCAAAGTTGAATGGAATGAGTAAAGAAATTTCTATTTTAACCGAAATGGTTTCAGAGTTTGCAGATCTTCATTTGAAAGATACAGGAATACTAATTGGTACAAATTCAACGGTTTACCAAGAAGCAAAAGAACGTGTGGAAGGAAAAATTAAATCCAATCAAACCAAAAAATATTCCCCTCAGTTGAAGAAACCTGTGAATGAATCTGTTCATGCTAGAGTAGATCCATTTGATCCAACGAAGATTCTAAAAAGATAAAAGTAGAAGGGGAACATGATGAATAAATCGCCTGCAGTCATTCTCACTTGTCAATTTACCTTGCCCAATAAAAAATCTTTTTCAACATACATTGATTATATGACAAGAGAAAAAGCGCTGGAAGAAATGGAACGACGTACGCCTGAAGAAGAACAGGAACTGCAACGAATCAAGAACGCTTTAGAGGATTTTTATATTCCTGAAGGAGAAACTTTTTCGGAGAGTAAGACGGATAAAGAATTCAGCGAAACGTCGAATGAAGCTCAATCTTTGATGGGAAATGGAATCAACTTTGACAAGTTAGAGGAACAAGATTTTACCAAATATCTTTCTTATATGACCCGTCACTATGCGTTAGAACAAAAGAAAGAACTGACGCAAAGTGAACAAAAAGAATACCAACGCTTGAACCAAGCAATGAAAAAATATCAAACAGAACCCCACAAAAAAGCTTCAGGAAATCTTCCTGGAGTTTTTTCTATAACTTCAGACGAAGTAAAAGGAAGTGATCTGAAGGAGATCAAGCAAATCTTCCAAAGAGGACAACAAAAAGGCTCAATCATTTATCAAGATGTTGTTTCTCATGATAATTCGTATCTTGAAAAAATAGGATTGTACGATCCCAAAACAGATACTTTAGATGAAGAAGGGTTAAAAGCAGCTGGAAGAAAAATGATGGAGACATTATTCGAGAAAGAACAACTGAACGAAACAGGCTACTGGATGGCAACGATTCACCGTAACACTAAACATATCCATATTCATTTTGCAGTTGTTGAAAAAGAAAATACGCGTAAACCTTACACTGAGGTTGAAAATGGTGTGAGTTATATCGTACCGAAAGGAAAGAGAAGGCAAGCAACATTAGACGCAATGAAGACCAATTATGTACATGAGTTAGAACGTTTTTCTTATGAAAAGGATCGAATGATTGGTATGGAGAAACGAAATTTATTGACGCGGAAAAGTGATTTGCGTAACACCTTAACAAAAGTGGTAAAAGAGCCAGCGCGTTACGATCGACACGCAATGAACTTATTAAATGAAGTATATAAAACCCTACCTGACAAACGTTCGGAATGGAATTACGGGGATGAAAAACGAACCAAACTTTCACCATACACAAGAGAGAAACTCGATGAGTTAACCAAATATGTTTTAACAAAAGAACCTGAATATCAAGAATATATACAGATTTCAAAAGCATTGAAAGAAGAAGCAAAAATTCTTTATGGGGAAAGTAAAGGAGAATCAAAGGATGCAGAAAAAAACGCCCTCTTTGATTTAAAAAAGCGCACAGGAAATGCCATCCTAACAGAACTGAAGAGACAAGATAGTCAAATAAAACCATTAATAGAAGGTGTCGATCAGATGCAATCTATTTACAATGAACGATCCTTTCGAACACTTAAACAGTTGCCAACGAATGAATACAAGTATAGTTACGAAGAATTCATGAAGCGAATGAAACAATTCCAACAAAGAGTTGTCACGCAACGGAGTTTGCGTCAATTAAATCGAACGATTAATGCCCATGAAGAAAAATACCACGCAAGTAAAGCATACGAAGAGCAACAACGAAGAATTCAAATGGAACAAGAAAGACAGTAGGAGGAAGAGAAATGAAACGATATTTGAATCAATGGAAAGTCATAGAAGGATCACTAAAAAAAGAACGAATCGACCAACTTCCCGATTGTTTAAAAAAAGAGCATTTGTTTCAGATAAGAGAAATGTTGAGAAGCGAACAGTTTGATCCAAATCAATTTTTAGTCGTTGAGTACCCAGCTACTGGTGTGTATTGTTGTAATCATGAGAACGGTGAAAAATATTTTATCATTCAAGAATATGAGGGCAAGTTAGCGCCTTATTATACTACCTGGGAAATGAATGAAGAGGGAATCAATAACTTTCCGTGTAAAAGCATTGAAGAGTCTATTTCACTCACAGAGTGTTAGTTGTTAAGTGAATAACAGAAGTAAAAGAGTCCTGAACGTGATTGTCCAGGACTCCTTTTTTCAATGAATTGTTTTCCGCCAATTCATTGAGTGGTGCGATTTCCGACTACATTATATCAAAAGATAGAGAAGGGAGGAAGAAGAAATGGCTTATTCAACTATTGGAGTTGTTGTTGAAAAAAGCAGAGACAATCTCGTTTTTGTGACAGAAATTCAAACAGGTAGATCTTTTGTCGTCACAGACAAAGCGGCAAAAGCTTATCAAAGTGGCGATATTTTAACGTTAAATCTGACTACGAAGACGTTCGTCGATGTGGCAGAAGATTATCCATTTGTTTAGGAGGAAACGGACATGGCAGAAGAAAAAGAACCACTAGACAATAGTCGCTTGGGAAAATCCAAAAGAAAATTAGTACGGTTGCAAAATGAATTAAACGAACAAATCGAAAAGATGTTTGAACACCAGAGAAAGACAAACGGTCAACCAATGAACGATAAAAGAAATGGCCATTCTTGGTTTAGGCAACAAGAACGTTTAGAAAATAAAGTGCATAGTCTGAGAGAAGAGATCAAGCAACAAGAAAAACAGGTAGAAAAACTTGAAAGACAAGAAGAACTAAAGGAAATGGGCTATAACAAGTACGGCGGACTGGATATGACGATCGATAATATTCCAAGAATCAAAGAAGAAATCGAACGCTTTGAAAAAGGTGAATCGACTTTTTCAGCCGCCACGATCCGAAAATATCAACGGAAGTTGGAAACATTAGAACAGCTGAAAGAAAAATCAGAAAAAGGAAAAGAAAATATCCTCCCTGAAGTACAAGCGATCATTGACAGCGGACGAGTGACGCAATGGAAAAAAAATCCAACCATTTATTTTTTGAAAGGCTATCGAAAAGTTGCTTTAGAACTGAATGAAAACGGGGGATTTGAGGAATCAAAAAAATACCAAGCCATGTCGGAAGAGGAAAAAGCAGCTGTTCGTGAATTACTTGAAGAGGCTGCACCAACTGATTCTCTGAAGGAGAAAGAAAAAGATCATTTCTATCGAGTAGAATTCAACGAAAATGATCCAGAAAAAGGATTGAAAAGTTATGGTGGGGAGATCGTAACATTAGAATTGATCGATCAACTTAAAACGTTGGATAACCAATACGCTGCAGAATCAGGTTATTATAAATTCTATTTTGAAGAAGTGAAGAACGGAGAAGTAGTCGATCAGATCCGAATGGATCTAGGGGATGGCGTCAACAGTAATCACCCCATCTATTTAGAGTTAGCAAAATTGTGCGAACAAGTACCTGAGAAGGAACAAAAACAATCGGTCAAAAATGAACCTGTTTCGAAAGAACAAATGCAGTCGAAAGAAACAAAAACAAAACAAAAGGGCTATCAAAAACGAACGGCAGAAGAGATCAAACAAGAAGTTAAATCCCTTTCGCAACAGGCACTGGATGCGGTGAAAAAGCATACCCATTCTTCTGAAGACGTCAAAGAACTTTTGAACTTTATGTCTCGTTTTCCAGAACGATCCTTTAGAAATCAATTATTGATTGAGGAACAATTTCCAGGTGCAACGGCTTGTTTAGGTCGTGCCGCGTTGAAAAAAGAAGGAATCTATATCAAAAAAGGGGAACAAGGGAACAAGATCTTTGTCAGAAAAACGGTCAAAGGATTTTATGAGAAAGGACGTGGCTTTGTTCGAGAAACAGAAGCTACACCAGAAGATAAAAAACGAATCGAAAGTGGTCAAATCGAAGTGATCAAAAAACCTTACTACACGATTGAAAAAGTGTTTGATATCACACAAACACAGTTAAAACCTGAAGACTATCCGAAAATCTTTCCGAACCGTGTCTTTGATTTTCAATTGGATAAAAAAGGACAGTCAGAACTTCAAGCTGGGATTCAAGCGGTAGCCAACAATATTGGAATACAAATTCGAGATATGACAGAAAGTGAAGTCTATCAAAGAGAATTAGGACAAGCACGTGGGGCGTATGTTCGTAACGAATTTACTGGCGAAGAAGAAATCGTCATGAATACTCGAAATACTCCTACGCAGCATTTAGCTACAAGTATTCATGAATTAGCCCATGCAAGAATGCACAAATTTTCAGAATTAGATACCGCAACTAAAGAATTGCAGGCAGAAATGACTTCTTATATTGTGTGCAAACATTTTGGAATGGACACGTCGGAGAAAGCTATTCCTTATATTGCAGCATGGACGAAGAATGGTCAGACGTTGGATGATAAGGAAGCTGCGGAACGTGGGAAAATCATGAATGATGTCAGTCGTGTCGCAAATGAATTCATTCAAACCATTTCTAATGAAATCAATCAATACAGAGAAAGAGAACCAGAGATCCAGCCAGCAGAAGTGAAGCAGGAGCATAAAAATACTTTAGAAACGCCAGAGAATAAGAATATTGTGCCCGTTGGTTCACTTTGGATCGACAAGAAAGACGGGAAAGTAATGGAAGAAGATACGGGTCGAACGTTACATTTGAAGGATGCGGCGTTTATTGAAGATCCGCAGCATAATCAAGTAATTTTAAAAGGAAAAAGTTATGGAAAAGAGATCCAAACGGCGTTACCTTCAGAAGAATTTGCGCTAGGAAATCCATTCCGATTTTCACTTGAGACAGTGTCAGAAGTGGCAAAACGAAAAAATGAAATCTATTATGAACAACAATTGTCACAAAAAGAACGTGTATAAAACAAGTAAAAAAGACTATCTGAAAAACGGATAGTCTTTTTTCTTTTGGGAGGTTTGAAAATGACCGAGAAAAAAATGAGTCTTATTGATCGATGTAAACAGATCGATATAGTGGATTTTGCTCGAAACAATGGAATGGCTGTAGTCAATAAAGGACGAGACTATCGCTTAGAAGACCATGATTCATTTGTTTTTGATCGAAGAAAACAACGTTTTTATTGGAACAGTCAAAATATTAGTGGCGACATTATTGAATTAGCTAAACTTTTTTTCATAGACAAAGAGATCCAAGACCCTAAGCAACAATTTAAAGCAGCCACTGATTTTATTCTAAAGAATGAAGACAAAACAGAACGAGTGGAAAATCTTCATTTTGAGACAGAAAAGTACAAAGATCACCCCGTTGATTATCAACCACTCACAGAAAAAGGAAGGAATTATCTGAAGGAAGAACGAAAACTACCAGAGTGGCTGATTGATTATGCAGAAAAAGAAGGGTTGATTGCCGAACTAAAGCCAAAACATGAACGGCAAAATTTCTTAGTTCGAGACGATCGTTTAGATCATGCGGTCGCCTTTTTATGGAAAGATCCACAGACAAAAGAGACAGTAGGGGCGAGTTATCAAGGAACGTTCATTGATTATGAACGTTTTGGTGAGAGAGGCACATATAAGCATATAGATAAAAATTCGACAGCGAATCATGGCTTTAACCTAAAGATCGGTGACCCTAAGCAGTTAAAATTTTTTGAGAGTAGTATTGATTTACTTAGCTATGCTGCACTGAATCGTGATCAGTTAAACGATACGTGGTTAGTCTCTATGGAAGGGTTAAAACACCATGTGATCAGTCATTATTTTGGTGAGGCAGTATCTGAATTGAGAAAGAAACAAGCCTTTCCTCAATCCATCGAGATTTGTGTGGATAATGACCGTGCAGGACATATTTTCTACGAAAAAGAACAATTAATGGGCGCAGTCGATCCATTTACGAATCAGAAAGTACGTTGTGAACGAGGAATCGCTAATGATTGGCAAGTGCCAAAAGAATACAAAATCATTTATGAAGAAGTCGCAAAAGAAGAAAAGGTCACACCAGAAGCTATTATGGCCATACACAAGACAGAAAACAATCTGCAATTAACGAACCAACTGGTTTCCGCTCACAAAGTAAATGCGTCTTTTGGCCAGCGGCTTTCTGTTAACGATTCAATAGAAGCTATTAATTTGAAAGATATTTGTAGAGAAGTCGCAAAAGAATTAAAAGCTTGTGAACGCGTGGATGGTACGTACGATTTTGATCGTTTTTATCAAGAAAAAGGGGATATTAATGCTCAGATTCTTTTCTCTTATAAAGCAGAACAATACTACAAAGGCTATAAAAATCATGAACATGAATTTGTACCTGAAGTAAAAAAGGACTGGAACGATCAATTGAAGCATGAGATCCAGCAACAAGAAATCAGAAAGCAAAAACGTGCCATGTTGTTTCAACAAGGCAGACAACAAGAAAGGGAGTGAAACCGTCATGATGAAAACCGTTATTTTAGCAGAAAAACCGTCACAAGCGAAGGCTTATGCCGATAGCTTTTCTAAAGCTACTCGAAAAGATGGGTATTTTGAGATCCAAGATCGATTGTTTACAGGAGAAACTGTGATCACGTATGGTTTTGGTCATTTGGTCGAGTTAGATTCGCCCGATATGTACGATGAAAAATGGAAACAATGGGCATTAGAACATTTGCCTATTTTCCCAAATCAATACCACTATCATGTTCCTAAAGATAAGAAAAAGCAGTTTAGTGTCGTCAAACGACAGCTGCAGTCAGCTGATACGATTGTGATCGCGACTGATAGCGATCGTGAAGGCGAATTGATTGCCTGGTCGATCATTCAACAAGCAGGCGCAGAGCAGGGAAAGACCTTTAAAAGACTTTGGATCAACTCCTTAGAAAAAGAAGCTATTTATCAGGGATTTCAGCAGTTAAGAGACGCAGGAGAAACCTATCCGAAATTTGAAGAAGCACAAGCACGCCAGATTGCTGATTGGTTGATCGGCATGAACGGCAGCCCACTGTATAGTTTACTCTTGCAGCAAAAAGACATACCAGGAAGCTTTTCCTTAGGTAGAGTCCAAACTCCAACGCTTTACATGATTTATCAGCTGCAGGAAAAGATTAGAAACTTCCAAAAAGAACCATATTTTGAAGGAAAAGCCCAAGTAACCACTCAAAATGGCACATTTGGTGCGAAGCTTGATCCGAATGAAACACAAGCGACGCAAGAAGCATTTGAATCCTATTTAAAAGAAAAAGGCGTTCAAGTAGGAAAGCAACCAGGCACGATTCTTGAAGTCGAAACCGAGAAAAAAAGCGCGGCAAGTCCACGTCTTTTTTCTCTATCCAGCCTTCAGTCTAAAATGAATCAGCTTATGAAAGCTAGTGCCAAAGATACTTTGGAAGCTATGCAAGGCTTATATGAAGGGAAATATCTAAGCTATCCGCGAACAGATACTCCTTATATTACGGAAGGGGAATATGCGTATCTGTTGGATCACTTAGACGAATACAAACACTTTTTAAAGGCCGAAGCCATTCCTACTCCTATTCATACACCAAATAGTCGATATGTGAATAATAAGAAAGTCCAGGAACATTACGCGATCATTCCTACAAAAACGGTCATGACGGCAGCGGCTTTTGAACAATTAAGTCCACTGCAGCAGGCCATTTATGAACAAGTGTTAAAAACAACGGTGGCCATGTTTGCGGAAAAATATACCTATGAAGAAACAACGATCTTGACGCAAGTTCAGCAGCTTCAGTTAAAAGCAATCGGAAAAGTGCCGGTAGATCTAGGTTGGAAGAAGTTATTTGGAAAAGAGAGCGACGGAAAAGAGAAGGAAGAAGAGCCGCTACTTCCTAAAGTGACAAAAGGAGAAATGGTGACGGTAGATCTACAAGTCCTTGAAAAAGAAACAAAGCCACCAAAACCTTATACCGAAGGCACGTTGATCACTGCAATGAAAACAGCTGGGAAAACCGTGGATAGTGAAGAAGCGCAATCTATATTGAAAGAAGTAGAAGGAATCGGTACAGAAGCGACACGGGCAAATATTATTGAAATCTTGAAACAAAAGGAATATATCAAGGTAGAGAAAAATAAGCTCGTGGTGACGAATAAAGGGATTTTGCTTTGCCAAGCCGTGGAAAAAGAGCCGCTGCTTACGAGCGCCGAAATGACCGCCAAATGGGAAAGCTACTTATTAAAGATTGGAGAACGAAAAGGAACACAAACCACTTTTCTAGCTAATATCCAAAAATTTGTCTCTCACTTATTGGAAGTCGTACCAGGGCAAATCCAATCCACTGATTTTGGATCGACGTTACAAGAAGTGAAAGCAGCCAGTGAAAAGCAAGAAGCCGCGCGTCATTTAGGAATTTGTCCAAAATGCCAGGAACAAGAAGTCATACTTTATCAAAAGGTGGCAGCATGTACGTCTGAAGTCTGTGATTTTAAATTATGGACAACGATTGCCAAAAAGAAACTCACAGCGACACAGCTGAAGGAGATTATTCAAAATAGCCGAACAAGCCAACCAGTGAAAGGGTTAAAAGGTCAGAAGGGTTCGTTTGAAGCAACGATTGTTTTAAAAGAAGACTTCACTACAGGCTTTGAATTTTCTGAAAAGAAAAAAACGAACTTCAAGAAAAGAACACGACGCACGACAAAATAATGGAGGGTTAATCTTATGCGTAATACAACACACAAACAACAAGAAATCGAAAATCAAAAAGCCAAAATTCGTTCAGAACAGGAAAAAATGCGTGCCAGCAAACGAAGACTGCAGCAATTAAAGAACCAGCAGCGGATTCAAAAAGAAATTGAATTAGATCGATAGACATTAACCTTGTTACAAATACACTATCATGATACATTTAATGTAGTGTATTTGTAACGAAAGGGGGGAAGTAAATGCAAAAGAAACTGAAAGAATTGTTGGCTATTCGCGATGGAAATTTATCTATGAAGGAAGCCAGAAAATTAGGAATCGCAGCAACCACTGTACAAAGATTGGTGAATCAAGGAAAATTGATCAAAGTTGATCGTGGTTATTATGTAGAGGATGGTCATGGAATAGATGATTTATTTTGGCTTCAGCAACGATTTTCCAGGGGAATCTTCTCTCATGAAACGACTTTAGATATTTACCAGCTTTCTACGAATATGCCGAAATTCATTCACTTAACTTTTCCCCATGGCTATAACGTTGATCGTTCAATTACAAAAGAGCAGCAGTTACAATTTCATTTCGTGAAGAAAGAAGTTTATGAACTAGGAAAAGTAGAGGGAACTTCCTTTCAAGGAAATCCTATTACTATGTATGATAAAGAGCGTACACTTTGTGATATTTGGAATCCGAGATATGAAATTGAATATGAAATGAAATTAGAAGCATTAAAAGAGTACATGGAAGACCCATTGAGAGATCCAAGTAAATTAAGAGATTACATGACAAAACTACATGTAGAAAAAGAAATGAAATACCACATGCAAAGCTTATATTGATGGAGGAAAAAGATGACACCGACACAATTTGCAGCAAAAACAAGAAATTTAGCAAAGAGTACAGGATTAAATGCACAGTTAGTGCAACGGCATTTTATGATGGATCGTCTAATTGAACAAATTTCTGAATCAAAGTACAAAAATGACTTCATTTTGAAAGGCGGCTTTTTATTAGGATCAAAATATGGAATCGATAGAAGGACAACAATTGATATCGATACGACATTTAGAAATAGCAAATTAACTGAAGAAAAATTGAAGAGCATTTTTAATGATTTAACTAGAAAACCCACAAAAGAAGGCATTGTTTTCTCTATTCAAGGAATGAAGGAAACAAGAGAAGCCGATTTTTATCCTGGATTTCAAATTAAATTGGTGGCTAATTTAGAGAAAGTACGTGTACCGTTTAAAATGGACGTGACAACAGGAGATTCTATTTATCCTGAAGTAGATACACACTATCACCAATTAATGTTTGAAGATAAAAAAGTGGAGATTCCAGCTTATCCAACAGAACAAATTATTGCAGAAAAGCTAAGTGCTACGTTCAGCTTTGGCACAGATAATTCGAGAGCAAAAGATTACTACGACTTATTTACCATTCCGAAACTAGAAAATATTGATACGAAAGAGTTATACAAAAGTGTTCGAAATACATTTACAAAACGTGGAGATACAAAGCCTTTATCCTTTTATTATGAAAGAGAAATGGATAAGATCAGGGGAAACGACTATTTGGAAAAGCAGTGGGAAAAATATCGCTCAGTTAACACGTTTGCGAATTCCATTTCATTTGCAGATACAGTCAACGAAATTGATCACCTAATGAAAAGTGTGATCAAAATTGAAAATCAAGAAAGAAAAAGGCAGTTTAAAAGATCACAACAAATGAATCAAGAAACGGAGAGATAAAGATGATTAATAATGTAACTTTAGTAGGACGGTTAACCAAAGATCCAGATTTACGTTATACCGCAAGTGGCACAGCAGTGGCCACTTTTACCTTAGCCGTTAATCGTAATTTCACGAATCAAAACGGCAATCGAGAAGCCGATTTTGTCAACTGTGTGATTTGGCGCAAACCAGCAGAAACGATGGCGACATTAGCTAAAAAAGGCAGCTTGATTGGCGTTGTCGGACGGATTCAAACCCGAACCTACGATAACCAACAAGGACAACGTGTGTATGTGACAGAAGTTGTAGCTGATAACTTTCAACTATTAGAAAGTAAAGCAACGACAGAGAGCCGTGCGCACGCTGATCAATCGTCCAGCAGTCCAAGCCCTACCACCTTTGAACAACGGGATGTAGCTACGCCTAACAACAATGGATTGAACGCTTCACAAAATCCATTTGGCGGACAATCAATCGATATTAGTGATGATGATTTACCATTCTGATTGTAAAAGATCAATAAAGTTGTTATAATGGATACGAAAAGAGGAGTTGCGCTAACAACTCCCCTAACAGCACCGTTTAAGACGGTGACCAGCTTAATATTATTTTTGAAAAATAATCGTCGACCGGCTAAAGCTGACGGTTATTTTTTTTGATTGTTGTTTACAACTGCTAAGATTCCAAAAATGATTGTTGCGATCAAAGAACCGAAACTAATCATTAATCCTAGCGCCGTTTCAACAGGCAAAAGGCTTCTCCTTTCTGTAAGATTTTGGAAGTACGCACATACGCACCACCTCACTTTCAATCGGATAGCCACCGTCACAAACTTTACTGTCTTGATCATTATAGCATATCTAAAATCGAATAAAAATTCTCAATTTTAACTGTTTTTGCTATAATTTTAGCGAGGTGATCGTGATGAACAAATATGTTGGTTTGCTTGATAAAATCCGAGTAATAAAAACACAACCATTATTGGTTCGCTTTACTTTACAAACAATTCATGAATCGATTAATTGTGTAGTTGCAGATATTGAAATTATCGATAAATTGTTAATTATGGATGATGGAAAATACAATATTGCCGTCACAGGTCATTTCAATAAACGGAATCAATTAGTCATTGAATCGATGCAAATTAGAAACCCTGATCATTTTACGCGATCAATGGGCATATAAATAAAAGAAGAGCTGCAATCCTAATGTAGGACTGCAGCTCTTTTTGTTTTACATAGAAACAGGAAGAAAGGGAAAGGCCTATTTAGGAAGGCACAAGCGCCTTCTCAATTGAAAAACCTTTCTCTCACTCCAACCGCCACCGCCGTTCGAGAAGAAAGGAAGTGAACGTTGCACGTTCACTAAGATAAGGGGTCTTGCTTTGTAAGACAAAATAGGAAAAGCTTCCTCTCACCAAAAGGTTCGTTCCTGTTCGCTATCTCTTTATTGATTTGCCAGACCGGCAACAAGTTGCCTTTTATCACCAAAAAGCGACAAGGACAAGGGTAAATGGCACGCTGCGCGCCCTTGTCCTTGTCGCTTTTCGTTGATTCATTCTGGCCAACAAATCAATAAAGAAAGAACTAACGAAAGGAAGTAAAACCTTTCCTAAGAGGAGGCAGAATCAATCATGCGAAAGAAATTTGATTATTGGGGTGTTCCCTTCAGCGAATTATTCCCAAACTATCATGCACCACATACTGTCGAATGCGATTGTGGAGAAAGAGCGAAATGTATCAAAAGCTATTGTTTGTATCAATGTCCAACATGCGGGAAAAAATATACCTTGTCTTATGGCGATTATATTTTGATTGAGGAGAAAGGAAAGAAACGCTGATGAAAACACAACACAAATTATTGACTGTAAAAGAAGTCGTTCAAATTTTGGTGGACAAAGAAGTCATTTCTGAAAAAGTAGCAGAAGCTTTACTTATTCCGCGGTACTGGACGATAGAAACCCCTTTAGTAGAGGATGCACCGACTATGCTATTTGAAGACTTAGTGAAGATTGCAGGATGTGAACTGCATTATCAAGAAAAATTGGAAACTTATGAAAACGAATATTGGTTAACCAAATTAGAGAACTAAAAAGGAGAAAAAAATATGGCTCAAAATTACTATGACGAATTTGTCAAATTACCTTTGGATAAAATGGCACAAAAAATGGAGGATATGACGTTCCTATACAACGAAACACGTGTTCCAAAAAAACATTATAAAGAAAAATTGTCGGTAGCTGTGGAATAAATGATTGAATCAGGTGTCGAAATGAATCTTATTGCGACGTACTATCGAACACTGGAAGAACTGAAAAAGCAAAATGCAAAATGGTTTTTCCAAGCCTTACTATGTTTGGAAGTAGGTGTCAAACCAAGCACTATTAAACCTTCTGAATACCAAGCTTTAGAACTAACGTATGCGAAATTTATCGAAACGAAAAAAGCCAAGACTGTTTCAAGTGAATGGTTAGATTATTTTGAAAATATCAATAAGTATGGCGCATATTACACCATGAAAAAGGAAGACAACGAAAATGAATAAGGTGATTTATCAACTAACAACGGATTCCATATCAACGATTTGAAAGAAAAAAAGGTCAATAATCATTTATACCGAAAAGTGAGAATGTGTGAAATAAGGACAAAAAAAGCCTAGTAACTAAGGGAATGGTTCTTATTTCGCACCAACCGCCCCCGCTGCTTAGGTGGTGCGAAATAAACGGGCAAAGCCCGATAACTTAAGAGAAAGAAGGTGATCCATTTGAACAAGATTATTCCCTTATTGTTAGTACTGTTTGTTGGCGAAATACTTATGCGAGATAGTGCAGCTGTACAGTTAAACCTCGCTGTATTTTTGGTAATACTGGTGTTTTGTTTGATCTTTTGGCGGTTTGTATTAGTCCTCGTGAGTCTACTATTCAAGATGATTGCAGCCATATTTTTCATGGGGTTATTTCGATGAAAGGAGAGAGTACCAATGCCAATTGCAATAGGAAATAAACGGTTACCCGTGACATTAGATGAAAAGAGACAAAAAGAATTGCAGCAACTAAAGCAGAAGTACGACAAAAGTGAATCCAGGATTATGTGTATTGCGTTAGATTTATTGATTGCCAAGAAAAAGCAGGATTTGAGGTACCAGCACTAAGAAAGTGACGTCACTTTTTATACTAAAACCTAAAAGTGATATCACTTTTAGACAATGGAAAAGGTGGAAATAAGATGAAGAAAAAACAAACTAAACTATCGTTAGCAGATATTTTAACACAGTTAACCGCAACTGAAGATGGTGTTGTAGAATTTGAACGATCTGAAATTTCGGTAGTAGATGATCGTTACTTTAAAATGCCTTACTTTTTTGACCAAGCAAAGGTCATTTGCCTTTGTGGCTACGATGGGGTACGTGATTACTTTGGAATTAGAATTACTGAAGAAAAAGTCGTTTGGGTAAACAATCATACAGAATTAGGTGCGCTAGCCTTTGAAGGAACTGTATTGGACAATATCTCTATTGTATTCGAGGAAGAAAGCTTTACGCTTGAATGCGATAAGTTAACCCGATATATCGATCCAAAATTCTATGAGGATAAAAACCTGGCATGGGAACTGGCTTTATAGACAGAGTGCTAGTGCAAGTAAAGGAAGAAAGGAAGAAAGGAAGATCACCATGAAATACAATTTATTAGACCATAAGCGAATGTGGGTAGAGAAATTAGAGGAAGACTTAGAACAGTTGGAATTGTTAGGTCATAATAAGACTTCAACGGTGTATAAAGAAGGACTAAAACGAACGAAAAAAGCACAAAAAGAACTAGCAACACTGGAAAGTAGCGTTCAGAAAAAAGAAGTAGACTTAACATACACTTACCTTTAGGAGTAGAAAATGGCAGACAAGAGAAAAGAAAAGATTCAAAAATTACTGGCGCTTGCGGCGGATGTAAATGATGAGGAATCAATGAGCGCATTAGCCAAAGCCCAGCAATTGATGATGGACTATGATCTTACTGAAGATGAGATTTTCAATTATCATGAGCAGCAACGGATAGAAGCAGTAGAAACGCACGTGATCTATCGTGGACGTCCGCAAAAATGGCTGTATCGTTTATTTAGAAATTAAGATAAAAAAGGCTAGTTAACAGGTTTGTCGACTGGCCTTTTTTGATATGTTTGTACATGTTTTATTGTGTTTTAATTTTTCTCTTTTTTATAGCAAGCTCCTTTTATAATAAATATTCCGAAAAGTGAAGACCATTTTTTATTTATTAAGACTATTATTATTAGTGAGATAAAATTTGATTGATCTTACAGAATATTGGTGACGATTATGACACTAAAGATACTATTTATGAAAATTTTGCAAAAATGTTCTGAAAATTACATATAATTGTTTTATAAAAAAGGGAGGCAATTATATGAAGAAAAAATTTGTTAGTATTTTTATGATTTTAGGAATTGTTTTATGAAGTGTATCTACTTTAGGAATTACAGTAGATGCTGCAACTTATTATGGAAATGGTGTTTATTGTAATACTCAAAAATATTGGGTAGATTGGAGTAGAGCTCGCTCTGAGATTGTTGATAGAGGAGTAAATGGATAGGCTACAATTAACTAGACAGAAAAATTAAGGTGTGTAGACTAGAAGAAAACATACCAGGAGGAATTTTTATGTCTAAGAGAACA
>OKOC01000084.1_pt1 | contig 45646 bp, 42 predicted proteins | sample 1612271 | NCBI WGS metagenome assembly OKOC01 (sample SAMN04436788, study PRJEB24849) | human gut metagenome | biome: human gut; feature: NICU; material: stool | host: Homo sapiens | place: USA: Saint Louis, MO | collected 2011-05-15
GTAACAACAAATGACATTCCCGGGTACCGAATCGATGCGGTTCTGGGAGAAGTGATGGGCCTGACGGTTCGCTCCGCGAGTATAGGCCAGACCTTTACTGCTTCGTTCCGCACCATCGGCGGAGGCGAAATCCCGGAGTACACCCGCATCATGATCGACTCGCGCGAACAGGTGATGTCACGCATGGTGGATCAGGCTGCCCGCAGAGGAGCCAACGCGGTCATCGCGATGCCCTTCGACACCGGCGAGCTTGCCGAGCAAATGACGGAGGTTTGCGTGTACGGAACGGCAGTTGTTGTCTCACCGATTCCTCAGGGCCAAGCCGGTGCCACACTGCAGTCCATGGATCAGACCCGAGGTGCCCGCCGGTAAGTCGCCTACCGCTGGATCGGAATCGACTACTGCCCACGCAAACACCAACGCGGCCTTTCAAGGTGCGTCTAGGGTAGGCAAACGCCTTGGATTTTGCCAGATCGTCAACGGGTCAAGGTCATTGACCCCTCCGATCGTCAACCGGTCAAGGTAGAAGCGCCATCGACGCACTACTGCGGCGGAACTGACATCGACTTTTCCGCGCTATCATGCGATTCTCGAATGGTGAGACAGCCCGCAACGGCTCTCTTACCTTGACTGGTTGACGCTCTCGTTCGAGGTTGACGCTTTCGCTCATCGGCGGCGGGTAAGGAAACGGCGATGGTTGGAAAGAAAAACGGGAAAGAAAACGGGAAAGAAAACGGGAAAGAAAAACTCTTGATCAGCGCTCGTGCTGATCAAGAGTCTCGATTCGTAGCGGGGGAAGGATTTGAACCTCCGACCTCCGGGTTATGAGCCCGGCGAGCTACCGAACTGCTCCACCCCGCGTCTGTATTTCCTTGTGTCTTCTACTGTAATAGGGCGCTTCCAGCCCGGCAAGAGCTGCAGCGGTGAGATGCATCATGACAGGACTGCGCATCTGTCAACTGCCTCACCTTCCAGGAAGTCTTGTGGCAGCGCACAAGATGTCGAGCAAGAAAAAGACATGGCGTCAGATATGCCAGTGGCGGCTCGCTTCAGGTCTGACAACCTTCCTGCAAGCCGCCACTGGTGCGTGCCTTCCGCTACGGGTTCGACTGTCCGGCCTACCGGTCAGGCAGGTCAGCCCGCGCGATTACCTCCCTAGCCGTTTCCACCCCCGTCATCGCTTTGCGAGTCTCCGGTCAGACTGTTCGTCGCACCCGACTGAGCGCCATCGGCTCCTCCCAGTCCCGGCACCGCAGCACCGCTGACGTCCTCACCCATCTCAGCTTGAGCGTTCAACGCGTTCGTCAGCGCAGTGTCCAGCTTCTTCTGAGCCGTACCGTAGGCAGCCCAATCACCGGCCTTCATCGCCGCATCGGCTTCTTGCATGGCTTGGGATGCCTGAACAAGCGCAGCATTGAGTTTCTCCTGCGCACTTTGAACAGCGGGAGAAGTGGAGTCTCCCTCGTCGCCCGAACTTCCAACCTCGTCAGCAACTGTCGCCGCTGAATCACCACCAAAGGTCTGATCGAGCGATTCCTGCAGCGTGGGCGCAAACCCGACCTGGTTACCGAACGCTGTCAGCACCATGCGCAGCACCGGATACGAGGCCGTGCCCTTACCTTGAACGTAGACAGGCTGGACGTACAGCAAACCGCCGCCAACAGGCAGTGTCAGCAGGTTGCCGCGGATAACCGTCGAATCCGACTGGTTCAGCAGGTTCAACTGCGAACCGATCTGCTGGTTCGAGTCATAGGCGTTCTGAACCTGACCGGGGCCAGGCACCGTCAGGTCAGACGGCAACGCGATCAGTCGAAGCTTGCCGTACCCCTCACGCACCTTGCCCGGCTCGTTGCCCGTCTCCGAATCAACCGCAAGGAAGCCTGCCATAGCTTCACGCTTGGACGCACCGCCCGGCACGAATACCGATGTCAGCGAGAACTCTGCGCTTTCCTGCCCAGGCATCTGCATGGTCAGGTAGTACGGCGGTTGCGGGATCTGAGGAGTGGACTGTCCGGGCTGCTGGATACCCTCCACACCCTGCTGCTGAGCGCTCGCCAGCGCGGCCGTTGACGTTTCCTGCGCCAGCCTCCATAGGTCACCACCGGTGTAGTACTGGGCAGCCTCGGTCACGTGGTACGAGGTCAACAGGTCGCGCTGCACCTTGAACAGATCCTCCGGGTAGCGCAGGTGCGCCATCAGATCACCGGAAATCTCAGACAACGGCTCCACTGTGTTCGGGTAGACACCCATCCAGGTCTTCAAAACCGGATCCTCGTTGTCCCACTGGAACAGGCGCACATGCCCGTCATATGCGTCGACAACAGCCTTGACGGAGTTACGCATGTAGTTGACCGTGTTACCGGCGCTGACGAACTGGCTGGCGTCGGAGGACAGCGAATCCACTGTCGACTGATCCAGCTGCTGGTGCGCCGAATACGGGTAGGCGTTTGACGTTGTGTACGCGTCAACGACCCACACCAGACGCTTCGGCGTAGACGGATCATCGTCCATGTCGACAACTGCCGGATAAGGCTTTTGCTCCAGCGTCAGGTACGGCGCAACCTTGGCCACACGAGTCAGCGGATCACGATCGTACAGAATCTGTGACTGCGAGTTGGTTTGCGAGGAGAAGAAAATGTCGTAGGACCCGAACTTGATCGAGTACAGCAGCTTGTTCCACAGGTTACCGACCGAGGGGCCGCCATCGCCCTGGAAGGTGTAGCGCACTTGGCCGGACGCCGCCGTGTCATCGGGGTAGTCCAGTTCCTGCGGCTCAGCGCCTTCAGGTGCGCCCACAATCGAATAGTTCGGAGACGAGGGCGAGAAGTAGATGCGCGGTTCGTAGTCTCCCATTTCACCTTCAGATGGAATGGACTTTTCCCAGTAGGCGGGCAGGCCATCCGTGGTGACCTGGTTACCGTATGCGGCCACAACACCGAACCCGTGCGTGTAGACCGTATGGCGGTTCACCCATGTTTGCTGCTCAGATGACAGGCCCTCAAGATTGAGCTCACGCATGGCGATTACCGTGTCGCGGCGCTCGCCGTCAACCACGTAACGGTCCACGGCCATGCCCGATCCGAAGTCGTAGTACGGGCGCGACTGCTGCAGCTGGGTGACGGTGGGGGTGATGACCTGCGGGTCCAGGAGTCGGATCTGCGAGGTTGATTCCGTGTCCTCGCGCAACTGCCCGGGCGCAGCGGTGGTGCGCGCCTCGTAGCTTTGGAACTCGAGGTCGTTCAACCCGTAGGCTTCCAGCGTCGCATCGATGTTGTGCTGAATGTAGGGAGCCTCTGCGTTTCGGGCGTTCGGCGTGACGTAGAGGCGCTGAATCAGAGCCGGGTACGCCATCCCGATGACGAGGGCGGACACCACTGTGACCACCACCCCCGTCAGGGGCAGACGCCACGTTCCCTTGAATGCGGCGACCAGGAAGAGGACTGCCACCAGCACGGAAATAACGGCGAGGATGGACTGGGCGGGCAACTGAGCGTTGATGTCGGTGTAGAGCGCGCCGTCGGTTGGCTCACCAATCTTGGTCAGCAGACCGTAGCGACCCAGCCAGTAGTTCAGGCCGAAAAGCAAGGAGATGATTGCTGCCATGACACCGAGGTGGATGCGTGCGGATTTTGTGGCATGCGGGCGCGGGCTCAGGGCTAACGAGCCGTACAGGTAGTGCACGATCACCGCGGCGATCAGCGACCAGATTGTCACTGACATGAAGAATGAGACGATTGCCTGGAAGAAAGGCAGCGTGAAAACGAAGAACGAGTTGTCGATTCCGAAGATCGGCTCAGACTTGCCGAAGGGCTGACGTTTGAAGAACATCAGGAACGTGTCCCACTGCGAGGACAGTCGTCCGGCGTTGATGAGCGCGATGAGCGCCGGGACTCCCCAGAAAACGAGTTTGCGCATCGGTTCGATGGTGTCGCGATAGTGCCGCAGGTTGGCTCCCTCGTCACCTCGACTGGAATCGCTGCGGTGACGGTACGCAATCTGAATCGCCGCCGAGATCGCAGCGAAGATGATGGCGAAACCGAGGACGAACAGGCCCGCCATCGTTCCCCACCGGGTCCACAGGATGCGCGTAGACTTCATCTGGCTGAACCAGAGGATCTCCGTCCAAAATGATGACGCAACGTAGACGATCACAAAAATGGCAGCCAGGATCGCGAGAGTCGTCGCCAGCGGACCGAAGCGCCTCTTACCGGATGATGAGCTGTGGGAGCCGCCACCTGAGCCGCGTCCACCACCTGAACCGCGACCGCCGCCGTCTCCTGATCCGGAGTCGCCTGAACCGTCATCACCGTCTTCGGCACGCTGACGGAAGGGGCCTGTCCCCTTGAATCGTCCGGCTGCTGAGCCGGCTTGCTGGCCGAACAGCGCAGACAGGATCTCGCTGGTATCAAATGGCCCGTTTCCGTCCGAAGGCTTCGAATCACCGGAGCTGGACCTGCTAGTCGGGAAGGCGCTCACCGCGTCATCCTCTCTTACTCGATTTCCGCATGTGCTGTCCATTCTACCGTTATTAGGCGCCTCAAGCTTGGTCGTTCCTCGCATCCGGGCCGCCCTCGTGCCACGATAAGACCATGACTGAAGCTGGACGTGACCGTGACCTGTCTCCTGCTCAACGCGCCCTCGCGGCGTGTGTGCGTGAAATTGAGCGGGCTGCTGCGCGCCTGGGGTGGGACCGCCCGCCGATGCTGTACGCCCTGGTCCCCACGCGTCAGCTTATAGATGAACCCGCCATGCCAGCTGACGTGGTCGAGCAGCTCAAGAGTGGGTGGGATGGTTCCTCTGAACACCTGTCTGCCATCGCTCAGGAGCCGCTCGACTCTGACGATCTGGAATCGGTGCTGGCACAGTTGGCATGGCCGCGCTCCGTTGCGGGCGCAGCTCTGAGCGTTGAACGCATCGTGGTGCCCCCTGAGGTGGAGGCTGCGGCGCCTGATGATCCCGATGAGGCGTTGGCGTTCATCGCGGAGCACCCGTCTCGCACGGAGGTGCGCCTGGTCGTCGGTGCGATGCGAACGGGGCTGACGTGGTCTGCGGTGCGCACGCGTACCTTCGACACGGATGAAGCGGTTGCGGTGGGTGAGGATCTGGTTCCGGGCCTGTCGCAGGCACTGCTCGCGTCCCTGAGTGACGACGGTCAGGATTGACGAGGGGACCTGCGCAGCTCGTCATGTTGTGGCGTGTCACGACGCCTACAGCGAAGTGACGAGGGAACCTGTGCGCTGTTACCTGGCTTCGCAGGTGGGCAACGAATCCGTTGTTCCAGCCGCAATTGCAGTGACGGCGGTGAGCGCATCGTCGAACGTATCCACGCGCGTCACGTTCAGTCCGTCGGGAATATGCCCCACTACCTCGTCACAGTTGGTGCCGGGGGCCAGGAACCACTGAGCACCGTCGTTGTTCGCGCCCACCATTTTCTGCTGGATGCCGCCGATCGGCTCCACCTGGCCGTCAAATGACAAGGCTCCGGTGCCGGCGATTATCACTCCCCCGGTCAGGTCTCCCGGGGTCAGCCGGTCATAGATTCCCAGTGCAAACATCATTCCTGCCGAAGGACCGCCCACGTCCTGAAGCGTGATGTCGATATCGAGTGGGAGCTGCGGATGAACAGACAGGTACACACCCAGCAGCGATGACGAGGTGGCTTCTTCAGAGTCAGGATCCGGCAGCGCTTTCTTGCTGGATACGATCGGGATATCGATCGTTTTCCCGTTACGCACAACCGTGAGCGTCATCTGCGAGTCGGGCGGAACTGTCCGCATCAGCGCAAATGGGACAGATCCCGAATCAACTGGATGCACTGTGCCATCTGGCGTGGTGATGGACACGATCTGGTCACCTTGCTCCACCTTGCCTACAGCGTCTGATCCGGGAACGGCGCCCTCAACTTGCACGTCAGCGGGCACGTCCCATCCCAGATGCTCGAGGGCAACCACGGACGCTGCTGATTCCGATGATTTCATCTGCATCTGAGCGGCTTCCTTGGCCTCTTCGCTGGTCACGTCCGGAGGGAAAACCTCCCGGTACGGAATGATTTCGTCGTGACCGGAGAACCATGCCCGAATCAGATCGAGCGTTGCCAGACTGTTTCCCGGTCCGCCGCGTTGAAGGACCGTGACCATACGTAACTGCCCGGTCTGGTCACCGTCGTCTTGTTCAGTTTCGTGCACGGGATCCAGTTCGACAGGTTTGCCCGTTTTCGGATCATTCCCACTGATTTGAATGGTAGGGGCGCCCTCGTGAGTTCCGAGAATGTTGACTGTGGGACCAGGGGCATTGACCACATAGGGCACCGGGATCAGGGTGATGAGGGCGCACACGATCGGAAAGACGATGCCCGGCACTATCCACCACAGGTTTCGCAGCAGACCGTGGGGTTTCTTGTCGGTCGCACCCGGCTGCCGGTTCTCGTCGTTTTCAGCATCTGCAGCTGTCACTTCACGCGCAGTGTTCGCCGTCTCGGCGCTGTCTTTCAGTGCTTCTTCGGGCCGGTTTCCTGTGTCGCCCGGTGTCGTCTCAAAGTCGGCAGATGAGTCATTGCGTTGAATGTGCACGATTCAATCGTGACATATTGTCGGGCGCCCGGCATCAATCGATACGTAGCTCCCCTGCTTTTCCGCTGACAGCGCACGCATCACGCCCGTGTTCCGCTGGGGCATCTGAACGAGTAGGCTCAGGGCATGAGCGATGAAACTGACCGCCCGGATGACTCTGCCCCCGACCCGTTGGAAGAAATTTTGCGCCGCCTGCTTGGTGAAGATGCCGGCGAGGAGGCCGCACGTGCTATGCGTGAGCAGGGGTTTGACTCATCGAAGATGCCGTCTTTCATGAGTAACCCTGGCCAGCTGCAGGCGATGATGAGTCAGTTCAACGCGCTGATGAACACGACGTCAGGCCCAGTCAATTGGTCAGTTGCCTCCGATCTGGCACGTCAGAGCACTTTTGGCCAGTCCCCCAACGTGACGGCAGCTGAAGCTGCGCAGGCACGTGAAGCGATGACGGTTGCCGACTTGTGGCTTGACCCGGTGACGTCTTTTACGCACCGCGGTGGCGACAGGCAGGCATGGACACGCGTCGACTGGATTGATCACACGCTCGACATGTGGAAACGCATGTGCGAACCGGTCGCGTCGAATGTATCTCGCGCACTGGTCGAAGCCATGCAGGAACAGTTCGGTGATTCGCAGATGATGGCACAGCTCCACATGCCCGGAATGCCCGAAGGAATTGGAGAGCTGGCCGGGCGTACCAGTGAGATGATGCCGAAACTGGCGGCGATGGTCTTCGCCATGCAGATCGGTCAGGCACTGGGAGGCTTGGCCGGCGAAGCACTGAGTTCAACCGATGTGGGTATTCCATTGGCGGGCCTGGATCAGACCGCACTCGTCGTTGGCAATATTCACGAATTCACCAAGGATCTGGAAATGCCGCGTGAGGAAGTCCAGCAGTTCCTCGCCGTGCGCGAATGCGCTCACCAGCGTCTTTTCGCATCCGTTCCGTGGCTTGGTTCCGATCTTGTACGCGCGGTGGAAAAGTATTCTGCTGAGATTGCGATCGACACGGACGCGATCGCTGACGCGGCTCGCAACATCGATCCGGCGGACCCGTCATCCTTTAGCACGTCGATGACTGATCAGATTTTTGCCACAGAGCCAACTGAGCGTCAGACCGAAGCACTCGAACGCCTGGAAACGCTGCTGGCATTGGTCGAAGGCTGGGTGGAGGTGACCACTGCCCGCGCCGTCGCTCCGTATCTGCCTCATGCGGATCGCCTGCGTGAATTGATGCGTCGCCGGCGCGCAACGGGTGGTCCCGCCGAGCAGATGTTAGGGTCGCTGATCGGCCTGACCATGCGTCCGCGTCGCGCGCGCGGTGCAGCGAAGCTGTTCACTATCGTTGAGCAGGCTCAGGGCACCGAGGCGCGCGAAGCACTGTGGCACCACCCTGACATGATTCCGACCGCTCAGGATCTTGACGAGCCGACCGAGTTCCTGGATCGGCGTGCCCGCGAGCGCGAGGAATCGGCTGACATTGATGAAGCGTTGAGCGCCATGTTGGATGGCACGCTCGGTTGGGCGGAGGGCCTGAGCCCGAGTGACGATCCGGAGATGGATTCGTTGCGCGAAGCCGGTGTGATCCCCGACGATCAGCCTGATTCAGACGGCCAGGCGGATACCGGCGCATCCGACGAGGCCGACCGCCCCGACGCTGACCCGTCAGACACTGACACTTCTGACCCGACGGATCCTGACGGCTCCGACTCACGCGACTAGCCGCCGCCCCGCGGTTATCCACAGATCTCGCACTGCTGCTGACTTCAGGCATGCATGGGCGTCACAATCTGGACTGGCACTACCGGTGACCGTCCCGACCATGAGGACACCATGACATGCGAGGAGACAGTATGCGCATCATCCCAGGAACAGCGGTCCTTTGGCGCGACCCGACGACCGTTCAGATTGGTTCAGATCCATCCAAGTGTGTCGTGTTCACCCAGGTCACATCCGCGCAACGCGAGTGGCTCGTGCAGGCCGCATCCTCCTCACCTGAGGACCCTCCTGTCCGCATGCTGCCGCACGTGCTTCCTCTTGTCTCCCGCTTGCGCGCGGCTCATCTCATTGACGAGGGTGAGGCACCCGCCATGCGTGAAGGGATCTGCATTGACGGGCTTGACGCCCTGAGCGTGCGCCTCGTTGAACTGCTGATACGCAGCGGTTTTTCACGTTTTGAGTTTCGTGATCCGCGACCATCGATCGGGAAGTTCGCTGATCTGATGCCCGCCGACACGTTCGCAACGTGCCGCGCGTACGCTGCAGGCGAGATGATCCGAGCGCGTTTTCCACACGTGTTTGTCGGTTCCCTGTCGCGCAGTGATCTGACGGTGGTGTCTCGGCCACGAACACTTGACCTGGCCGCGTGCGGGTTCTTACTGGCTGATGACCAGCAGCACCTGGTGATGACGCGCCATGAACGCTCCGTAGTCATCGGACCGTTGGTGATACCTGGGCACACCCCGTGCGCGCAGTGTGCGGCACTGGCTTTAGTTGATACTGATGCGTCGTGGCCGCTGCTGGCCACGCAGATGGAACAGTGGCCGGTTGGCCCCTTGCCACCGGCATGTGAGTGTCAGGCAGCGTTGTGTGCGGCCACGGCCGTCGCCCGAACGCTGGGGTACTCGGTACTTGGTGAGTCCGAAATGTGCGGGCCAGATGCCTTAACCGCGCATGTTGATTCCGACGGGCAGGTGAGGCTCAGTGCGATCGCACCACATGAGCGCTGCGGGTGCGGGGCTTACGGCACACCCTTTGAAGACGCCGTTCCATCCCACGAGCCGGTCACTATCCGCGCCTACTCATGAGTCTGCTCTGGAGCCGCGCCCGGCAAGATGCGTGGTGAAGTGCCAGATCGTGTGGTCGACCAGGATCCGCACCCACTGTCGGATTCTCACCTATTGTGAGGCTCCGTCAGCATCCGCGTCATCCAGACCGCGCAGAATGGCCAGAACCTGAGGACCATAGGCATCAAGTTTGACAGGACCCACGCCTCGGATAACTCCAAGTTGACGCAGCGTCTTGGGACGAGCCGACGCAATGTCGCGCAGCGTGGAATCGACAAAGACGGTAAATGCTGGTTTCGACTGGGCATGAGCCTGTTCAAGACGCCACTGTTTAAGCGCTTCAAATGCTGCCACTGCCTGCGGCCCGAACTCGTGTTCAAAGGCTTCCATATCGTCAGCCTTGCGGCGTGGCTGAGATGATCGCGCACGTGAACGGGCGATGCTGCGCGCAGATTCATCTTCCCTGGGCCAGATACCATCGAGCAACGATGTGCGTGACCTGTTCTTATGGCTGCGGCCAGTGCCACGGGAACGCGACCACGACACTTCGAGGCGATCACGCGCACGCGTCAAGCCGACATAGAGCAGGCGTCGTTCTTCTTCCCGTGCCTGCGCAGTAGTGGCCAGTGAGATCGGCAGCAGCCCTTCGCTGGCACCGACCAGGAACACGTTGTCCCACTCCAGTCCTTTCGCTGCATGCAGCGTGGACAGCGTGACGCCATCGACTGTGGGGGCAGCTTGAGCGACAGAGCGTTCCCCCAGCTCATCGACGAATTTGGGCAGCGTCAGGTGGGCGCGTTCTTCAGCAAGGCTGACCAGCGCATTGAGGTTGTCCCATCGTTCACGTTCAGCACCGGCATTTTGTGGAGCGTCCGGGCTCCACCCCACCAGGGCGAGCTGCTCTTTAACCGTGGCAACCAGTTCGGTGTCGCCGCTCACGTCCACAGAATCAGGGGCGTGCGCCCCGTCTGCGCCGTCATCTGCTCCGTCGGTAAAGTCTTCACCGTCGTGACGGCGCTGCGCGGTTGCCTCGCGCCGCAGAACCAGCATGGCGCGTTTGACTTCTTCACGTTCAAAGAAACGTTTGCCGCCCTGAACAACACATGACAGCCCGGCCTGCGACAAGGCCGTTTCAAAAACTTCTGACTGCGAGTTCGTGCGGTACAGGATCGCGCATGAATGCAAGGAGGTATCACCGGACTTGACCAGTGCTGCGATGCGCTGCGCGACACCAGCAGCTTCCTCCATGTCATCGCCATAGGTCCGAAACGCCACTGCAGCGCCGGATGGCCGCTGCGACACCAGGTGGACGGCACCTGCCATCGCACCTGTCGAGGGACGGGCCCCTGAGCCGTCACCCGAAGCACCACTTGCTGCGGTGCCTGCACTGAGTCGCGACCTGCCAGCCCGTTCCATCACTCGGTTCGCTATCGACACAATCTGAGGGGTTGAGCGGTAATCACGGGTCAGTTCCACTACGCGCGTCCCTGGATGACGCTGCGCAAACCTGGCCAAATAGGATGCGTCTGCCCCGGCAAAGGAATAGATCGTCTGAGCGACATCACCGACCACGCACACGTCATGGCGCTCCCCCAGCCACAGGTCCAGGAGGCGCTGCTGCAGCGCGGACACGTCCTGGTACTCATCGACCACAAAATTGCGGTACTGAGAGCGGATATGCCGGGCAATATCCTCACGTGTTTCCATCAGGCCGCACATCAAAATCAGCACGTCCTCAAAGTCGATGACGGCGCGATCCATTTTCGCTTCCTCGTAAGCGTCAAACAGGCGAGCGAACTCTGAGTGCTCCAGGCCCGCCGGGGGGATACGTCCCTGTCTGCGCGCCACTGGCGCATAGCGTTCGGCATCTACGATGGAGACTTTTGACCATTCAATTTCTGCCGCCAGGTCACGAACCGTGGTCTTGTCCGCCCTGATCCCACAGCGCGCGGCAGCTGACGCAACCAGTGATGCCTTGTGTTCGATCAAGTCCGGGCGCCTACCGCCAAACCCTGTTTCCCAAAAATACGTCAGTTGGCGCAGCGCAGCGGAATGGAAAGTGCGCGCCTGAGCCGCAGCCACGCCCAGATCCCGCAGTCGCTGACGCATCTCGGCTGCAGCGCGCTGTGTGAAGGTTACGGCCAGGACGCTCACCGGATCGTACGCGCCGGTAGCCGCACCGTATGCGATGCGGTACGTGATTGCGCGAGTTTTCCCTGTTCCTGCCCCCGCGAGGACAGCCATCGGGCCGCGTACCTGTTGGGCAACGCGCCGCTGATCCTCATCGAGGGCGTCCAGAAGCTGCTCCGCTTCCATCATGCTGTCTGTCATAGAGGCATTGTCTCAGTGGGCACGTGCATCTGCGGACCGTGTGCCCTGCTGCAGATGCAGGTACGGGCCACCAAACCACTGTTCGATCAGCCCGTGTGCAATTGCCGTCGGCCCTGATGCGATGATCCGACCATCGCGCAGACACTGAGCGAACTCGTCGCGCGAATAGAACGCGGCATTCGTTATTTCGGAACCATCGGGACGCACGTCCGGCTCACTGTCGTGCCCGCCCGTGACATGAGCGGTGAATCCCAGCATCAGCGAGCGCGGAAATGGCCACGGCTGCGCACCCTGATATCGAACCTGCCTCACATCCAGTCCGACTTCTTCACGCACTTCACGCGCCACTGCACGTTCGGGTGCCTCACCCGCTTCCATGAAGCCGGCGATCAACGAGTAGTACCCCGTCTTCCATCCTGAATTGTGTGCCAGGAGCAATCGCTCATCGTCATCAACGATGGCGACGATCACTGCCGGATCCTGACGCGGGTATTCGATGTGATCGCACTGACTGCATGTGACGGTCCAGCCGCAGCCTGTGGGCCGCACCGCTGCGCCGCATCGGGCACAAAAGCTGGTGGCGGCGCGCCAGAACAGCAGGGCGCTTGCGGCGGTTGTCATGGCACTGTCATCGTCACTCAGCAGGTGCCCGACGCGGCGCACGCTGTGCCAACTCAGATCGCAAATGCCCTCTGATTGCCCACTCTCGCCGAGCGTTTCTTCAAGAGCATCTTCCTGTCCTGTGGGCAGTGCAATGGCGATGTAGGCAACCCCGTTGCCAGTGCGTCCGATCAGGGCAGCGTCGTCCTCGTCAATGGGGAAAGAGAAGAGGGACGCGCACGAGGCAGGCACGCTGAAGACGTGAAGTCCGTCACCTGATGGGATGAGTCCGACAGATCCTGTCGAATCGAGGAAGAAGAGACGAATATTGCTGACTTCCCCGTCGACAAGGCCGTGAAATGCGGCAGGACCGTCGTTCAGAATCTGCGAGATGGTGGATTTTTCGCGCATCGTCGTCATCGCGTCGAGTGCGCCGCGCGCCAGTGGAAGATCGAGTTCCATAATGACCACAGTAACGGTTCGCACTACCGTGGTCACTATGACACTTGAAAATAATGAAGAAACTCGCGCCGACGGGCGCGCACTCGACCAGCTTCGTTCCGTTCGCATGACCCGCGGATGGTCCGGGACCGGTGAAGGCTCCGTACTGATCGAATCAGGCAACACCCGCGTCCTGTGCGTGGCATCCCTGACTGCCGGCGTCCCGCGCTGGCGGAAGGACTCCGGCCTGGGCTGGGTGACCGGCGAATACGCGATGCTGCCGCGCGCAACGTCGGACCGCAGTCAGCGTGAATCTGTCAAAGGCAAGATTTCGGGGCGCACTCAGGAGATTTCCCGGCTCATCGGTCGCTCACTGCGCGCAGTGGTGGATATGGCAGCCCTCGGTGAGAACACGATCGTGCTGGATTGCGACGTGCTGCGCGCCGACGGTGGCACCCGCACCGCATCTGTGACCGGCGCATGGGTTGCGCTGGCCGATGCTGTCAGGTGGGGAACTGAAAACGGCCTCATTCATCCACAGGCGTCCGCTCCCGTGCTGTCCGACTCAGTCAGCGCCATTTCAGTGGGAATCATCGACGGCGTTCCCATGCTGGACCTGCCGTACGAGGAAGACGTGCGCGCCCAGACTGACATGAACGTCGTGCAAACCGGTTCCGGTAAATTCGTCGAAGTTCAGGGCACCGCTGAGCACGCCCTCTTTGACCGGGAGGAGCTCGGGCAGCTGCTCGACCTGGCCACCGCCGGCAATGCGACGCTACATAACCTGCAGCAGCGCGCACTGGAAGCCGAGGTCGGCACAACCGTCTCGTTGGAGGATTGAGATGAACGAGGGCGACGCGCTGGCCACACCAGTCCTGGCATTTGCCACGTCGAACGCGCATAAGGTCTCAGAGCTGCGCGCAATCCTGGATCCGTTCGTGCCGGGAGTTCACGACGGATACATCGTGACGCTGGCGCAGGCCGGCGCAGATGAACCTGTCGAAGACGGCATCACCTTTGAGGACAATGCGCTGATCAAGGCGCGTCACCTGTGTGAACTGACCGGCCTGCCCACTATCGCTGACGATTCAGGAATCACGGTGGACGTGCTGGGCGGGGCGCCCGGGATTTTCTCAGCGCGCTGGAGTGGACATCACGGTGATGACGCGGCGAATCTGGACTTGCTGCTCGCTCAGATTGCGGATGTGCCCGATCGGCATCGCGGTGCCGCATTCGTGTCAGCGGCAGTGCTCGTCACACCTGATGGGCAGACTTTTGTGGAACGCGGCGAGGTGCACGGCCACCTGCTGCGCGAACGCCACGGCAGCGGCGGATTCGGCTACGACCCGATTTTTGTTCCCGACGGCTTCGACTGCACAACCGCCCAGATGAGCCCCGAGGACAAGAATGCGATCAGTCACCGCGGCATTGCGTTTCGTGCGCTCGCCCCGCACGTGGCACGCGTACTGGCGTCCTAGATTCTGAAGAGACTGGCCTCAGCCGCAGGCTCACTGCCCACAGCCGCAGGCTGGTCGCCTCAGATTTCGAACACGTCACCAGCGCGGGCGATCTGCGCCTCCCCCTGCCAGGTCTGGCGCAGTTCACTCATCACCGTGTCGACCGGGGTCCACGGCTGAATGTGAGTGAGCACCACTCGCCTGACACCGGCCTGCGTGGCGACCTCGCCCGCACGTACACCCGACATGTGGATGCCGCGCGTCGTGTCAGCCTCGGTGAATCCGGCTTCGCTGAGCAGCAGGTCGACACCGCGCGCACCCTCAATAATCGTGTCGCACTGGTCGGTGTCGCCGGTAAAGAACATGGTGGCGCCACCCTCGTCCTCAATGCGCACGCCGAAGGCTTCGACGGTATGTTGAGCAGTGCTGGGCGTGATGGTCAGGGGACCCACGTTGAAGGGAACGCCCGGGCGCATCCGGTAGAACTCGAATTCATCGGTGTATGTCTCCGCCGGGTCACACCCGTCAATCTGGCGCACCCGTTCAGGCAGTTGTTCTGAACCTGCCAGCAGGAGTGTGCCGCAGCCTCGTCCCGGCCCCCACCTGCGGTGCACGTGCAGGGAAATCACGTCGCCCATGTGGTCGGCGTGGCAGTGCGAAAAGATCACTGCGTCCAGGTCTGCCGGGTCAATGACGCGCCAGAGCTGCCCGAAGGCACCCGGCCCCATCTCCAATGCAATATTCCACGTTCGCGTCGTGCCGTCCTCACGTGTTTCCTGCGTCTGCAGCAGGTAGCAGGACGCAGGTGAGTGCGGGCCGGACATTGAACCGGTGCATCCGATGATGGTCAGCGTCATTGACATGTCATCACTCTTTCCGTGGTGTGTCGGGTGCGGCATCCGGAGGCGTTCCGTCTCGCGCAAGCCGTGCATCGGCGGTAGATGCAGGACCGTGAATGTTATGAGCCGAGCGCACTTCCGGTCCCAGGAATCGGCGCGCGAGGTGTTCGAACGTCTCAGGAGCTCCCGTTGTCAGGAATTCGTGGGCAGGCTCGGTGAGCACCGACTGCTCTGTGCTGGCCTGTTCGGGGATGGGAGCGGTCATGTCGCGCTCCACCAGCAGTTTGTACGTGTCGTTGGCCGTTGCTTCCGACGAAGTGACGAGGGTGACGTCCTCACCCATCGTCTGGCTGATGATGCCAGTCAACAGCGGGTAGTGCGTACACCCCAGGATGACGGTGTCGACGTCGGCGTCGATCAGTGGTGCCAGGTAGTCGCGTGCGACGGCCTCGAGCTCCGGCCCGGTGGTGATGCCTGCTTCGACGAATTCCACGAAGCGGGGGCATGCGGCTGAAAAGACGGATACGTCCGGAACTGCTGCGAGCGCCTGGTTGTAAGCCTGGGATTGGATGGTTGCGGAGGTGCCGATGATGCCGATTCGGCGGTTGTGGGTGGCACGGATCGCTGAGCGCGCGGCCGGTGTGATCACTTCGATGACCGGGATTCCCTGCTGCGCCGTGTAGCGTTCACGGGCATCTGACAGCGCTGCTGCGGTCGCCGTATTGCAGGCGATGACCAGTGCTTTCACGCCGCGTTCGACCAGTTCATCCAGGCAGGTCAACGCGAGCTGGCGGACCTGTGCGATTGGGCGCGGACCGTACGGCGTGTGGGCTGTGTCCCCCAGATAGACGATGCGTTCGTGAGGGAGCTTGTCCATGACGGCGCGGGCGACCGTCAAGCCGCCTAAACCTGAGTCAAAGATCCCTATCGGAGCACTGTCCATGTTTGGAGACTAATGCGACCAGGCCTCCTCGCGCACCGCTGTCAGTAGTGAATCCTGCCACCACGTGACCATCATGTACATTCCGGCACTCATCGTTGCCTCGCTGAGCGGCTGCTCCAGGTCACATGCGTGCGCAAGCTCAGCGACTTTATTCTCCGCTTCACGTGAGTCAATACCCAGTTCACCCGCCAGAGCCAGTCGCACGTCATTGAGGGCAGCGAGCCAGTCCCACACTTCCTGGTGGGTGACCATTATCACCACCGTGTCTGTGCCGATTGCAGACGAGAGTTCGGTGTGGATCCGCCGCAGTCGCGCCGCTTTTTCCGCACGCAGGAAATCTTCGGTCAGGGCTCGCAGATTCGCCGCCTCCGGTGGGTCGTCGCTCATGGGCGGGAGCAGGCTCCCCAGTGCCGGGTCGTGTGGCTCATCGCGCGTGGTTTCCACTTCGGTGGCGGCGAGCACGAAGGTGGACAGTTCGCCCGGCTCGTCGAGGACGACCAGTATTTCTTCAATGAGCTGGCGCAACAGGTGCAGGAACTGCGTCGACACGTTGCAGACGTATCCGGCTTCCTGCAGTGCGAACGCAGTGATCATGTGAGTTGCTCCAGCGTGGCGTGCAGGCCGTATCCGTGCATGGCCAGCACATCAGCTTCCATGCGTTCTCTGATTCCAGTTGACACGACGGCCCGGCCGAATGTGTGGATCTGCGCAGTCAGTTCGTCGGCAGCGTGACGCGAGTATCCGAAGTGTCGAATCAGCACTTCTACCACGTAGTCGTTCAGGTTCACCACGTCATCCCACACCACGGTTTGCCACTGTGCCAATGGGCATGACGAGGCATCCTCGCGCGGCTGATCAGGAACCGCACGGTCGTGAAACGACGTTGTCATAGACCTCCCGCTCATGCTCCTAAGCGTATGGCCCCGCAGGTTTAGCCGTGCCGTTTTGACGCAGTGCATTTTCGCGCGCGCCGCTTCTGGCCATTCACACTCATTTCATGGCGCTCCCACTGGCCTTTTGAGTGGCAAGCAGATTGCCGGCGAGTCGGTCTTTCCGGTGAAAAGAGAGTAGATTGAGGGTATGCCTGCTTCACCTTCAACTGCTCTGTTAACAGACATGTATGAGCTGACCATGCTGGACGCTGCGATGAAGCGCGGAACCGCGTCCCGCAAAGTGGTCTTCGAACTGTTCGGTCGTCGCCTGCCAGCAACCCGCCGTTTCGGTGTCGTTGCGGGCACCGGCCGCATCCTCGAGGCGCTGGAGCGTTTCGAATTCACCGACCAGCAAATCGACTGGCTCCACGATCAGAAAATCGTGTCCGACGACGCGCTGGATTATCTCAGAGACTTCCGTTTCGGCGGCACGATCGACGGCTACCAGGAAGGCGAATGCTATTTCGCCGGATCGCCACTGCTGACCGTGGAGGGCTCCTTCGCAGAATGTGTGCTGCTGGAAACGCTGCTGTTGTCGGTCCTCAACCATGACTGTGCGATCGCATCTGCGGCATCCCGCATGACGATCGCAGCTCACGGCCGTCCCTGCCTGGATATGGGTGCGCGCCGCACCCATGAACGCGCCGCCGTTTCAGCTGCCCGCTCCGCAGTGATCGGCGGATTTGCCGGCACCTCGGATCTGGAAGCAGGTATCCGCTACGGCATTCCGACTATCGGCACGTCCGCTCACGCGTTCACGCTGCTCCATGACAGCGAGCGCGAAGCTTTCGACGCGCAGATCGATCTGCTTGGCGCCTCGACCACGCTGCTGGTTGACACCTATGACATTCCGCAAGGGGTCGTCAACGCTGTTGAGGCTGCCCGCGCAGTGGGTCAGGAGCTCGGGTGCGTGCGCATCGATTCCGGTGACCTGGTGGCGCAGGCGTTCACGGTGCGCGGCCAGCTTGATTCACTGGGCGCCACATCCACGAAGATCACCGTCACGTCCGACCTCGACGAGTATGCGATAGCCGCCCTGGGCGCGGCACCCGTGGACTCCTACGGCGTGGGCACTCGCCTGGTGACCGGGTCCAAGGTTCCGACCGCGGCGCTGGTGTACAAGATGGTGGCTCGTGAAGATTCAGACGGCGTCATGCAGCCCGTTGCCAAGAAATCGCAGTCCAAGAGCACGGTCGGTGGCCGCAAGTACGCCGGCCGCCTCTACGACGAGGAAGGCTACGCCTACGAGGAACTCCTGGTCACGGCTTCGACACGGAAGGCTGCCGAAGAAGAGCTGACGAAGCAGAAGGCGCGCCCTCTGCAGATCCCGCTGGTTGTCGACGGTGAGATTCGCAGTGAACTGTGGAGCATCGATGCGCTCAAGCAGGCACGCGACCATCACTTGAAATCACGCAACGAGCTGCCTTACCAGGCGTGGCGACTGTCTGAAGGTGAAGCTGCAGTCTCCACGCGCTACGTGGAGCTGGACTGATCTCAGTTGTCGCCGGCGGTGGTGGACGTCACCCCTGCGCCCTCTGATGGCGTAGCAGCAGCGACACCGTCGTCACCGGACACGAGCTTGAGGCCGATGACGCACGCGATGATTCCGCACAGTAACAGGATGCGGACCACGCGCACGGGTTCTGCACCGCTGAGCATTGCCCACAGCGCAGTCGTGCCTGCACCAATCCCGACCCACACCGCGTAGCCGGTGCCCACGGGGATTTCTTTCAGCGCCCACCCCAGGCCGCCCATCGAGATCGCTGCTCCGAGGATAAACACGATGATGGGCACCACCTTGGTGAACCCTTCAGACTTGGACAGCGCGGTCGCCCACACTGCCTCAAAAACGCCGGAGAGAACAAGAACGAGCCAATGCATGATGCAGCCCCTTTCAATTGGGGCCGTCCCCACGTGATCACCGCATCCGGGTCGTCCCAAAGCGCTGGGCACCTTTATGCGCGCCCTACGAACCAGCCTCTCAAAAGAGCGATACGTGCGTCAATCTGCGCGGTGGTTGCCCGCGCGACCTCCGGTCCGCCGCAACGCTGACGCAGTTGCGAATGAATCAGTGCATGTGAATCGCCTGAGCGCCGCGACCACTGGCCGACCAGACGCGACAGCTCCTTGCGTTTCGCGGCGCGTGCCCGGTGATCCGAGATCCCTGCATTTGCGTCGCGCAGGTTCTTCGCATCGCTCTGACGGCGCTGGGTCTTGATCTGCTCCGCCTGCCTGGCTTTGAGCAGCGTCGTCACCTGGTCGGCATCGAGCAGACCGGGAATCCCCAGGTATTCCTGCTCCTCGATCGATCCGACCTCAGCGCCTGATCCCCACGACGATCCTTCGAACAAGACTGCGTCGAACTCGGCATCCCCGCCGAGTGCTTCGAACGTTCCGGTCAGTTCCGAACTCGCATTTTCCACCTTGTTGGCCTGTGCCATCAGCAGGTCTTCCGCACTGGTGTCCATCACGGTTGGGTCATCAGGGCCGTGATGCGGTTTGTCGAGGGCGTGGTCGCGTTCCACTTCCATCTGCCCTGCCAGATCCAGCAGCGGCACTACGGAAGGGATAAAGACGGTGGATGTTTCGCCTCGTCGTCTGGCTCGAACAAAACGGCCGACAGCCTGCGCGAAGAACAGCGAGGTCGAGGTGTTTGTGGCGTACACGCCGACTGACAGTCGCGGCACGTCTACCCCTTCAGACACCATGCGCACAGCAACCATCCATCGGTCAGTGGATTCGCGGAAGTGATCGATACGATCGGAGGCATCCGCATCATCGGAGAGCACGACAGTGGCCGGCTTTCCTGTGATGGCGCGCAGGCGCTGCGCGTAGGCGCGTGCCGCCGACTGGTCGGAGGCGATCACCAGTCCGCCAGCGTCGGGAATTGCGCGCCGCACCTGTGACAGGCGCTGATCGGCTGCCTGCAGGACAGCGGAGATCCACTCCCCTTTCGGATCCAAGGCGGTGCGCCATGCCTGCTTCATGATGTCCTTGGTGGAATGCTCCCCCAGTCGGGCGTGGTACTCATCGCCGGCGCTGGTGCGCCATGCCATGTCACCGGAATAGGACATGAACAGGACCGGTCGCACGACACCGTCATGCAGCGCATCTCCGTACCCGTAGGTGAAGTCGGCCTGTGAGCGGCGGATACCGTCACTCCCCTCGACGTATCGCACAAACGGGATGGGAGAGGAGTCCGAGCGGAAGGGGGTGCCGGTCAGGGACAGGCGCCTGGTTGCTTCCCCGAATGCGACCCCGATGCCGTCACCCCATGACAGCGCGTCGCCGGCGTGGTGGATTTCATCCAAGATCACCAGCGTGCGAAATGCACGGGTACGTGAGGAGTGGACGTGCGGGTTTGCAGCGACCTGAGCGTAGGTCACCGCCACGCCGTCGAAGTGCGAGCCTGCACGTCCCTGGGAGTTTGAGAAAGCAGGATCAATGTGGATACCGACGCGCGCCGCCGCGTCGGCCCACTGGGCTTTCAGGTGTTCGGTCGGGCAGACCACGGTGATTTTCGAGACGACACCTGCGCCCATCAGTTCGACCGCTACGCGCAGCGCGAATGTCGTTTTTCCGGCTCCGGGTGTGGCGACAGCAAGGAAGTCCCGAGGTTGGGCGTTCAGGTACTGCTCGAGTGCGGCTGCCTGCCAGGCACGCAGACTTCCAGCGGTGCCCCACGCGGCGCGAGCCGGGAAAGCAGGTGGAAGTTGGGCCGCCGCGGAAACCGATGGTGAAGCGGAGGAATGTCCCTGGTCTTTCACTTGCCGGAACCGCCCCGCCCTCCGTTTGAAAATGGCCAGTTTCCGCCGTTCTTGCCCATTTGATCGCGCAGCTTCCTGCAGGTCGGGCACACCGGGTACTGTGAGGCCTCACGCGAGGGGATCCACACTTTCCCGCACAGTGCCACCACCGGCTGTCCGGTAATCAGCGAGGAGGATACGCGGTCCTTTCGCACAAAGTGTGCGAACCGATCGCCATCACCGGGGTCTTTTTCCTTCTCTTTGACCTCGGTGCGTTCCAACAGGCCGGTGCTGGTCGACGGACCTGCACCACCGCCGGCAGGACTGCCAGGATCTGCCGGGCTTACGGGTTCGCCTGGGTCTGTCACTGTTTCGGCCACTGCTTCGACGTCACACATACCTTCATTGTAAGTGGGACGGCTCAGGCCCTCGACCTGATTCGGGCCGAGAGCCTGAGTGTGAAAAGTCTCGCCGCCGCGATCATGGTACGGCAGCTGTGAAGCAGGTCAGTGGCGCGATGCCCACTCCGCTTCGTACAGTTCCACCATCTCCAACTGAGAGGCTGCCGCTTCGTCCAGCAGCACAGTCACTGCGGGGTGGAACTGGATAATGGTGGCAGGCCAGCGCGCTGACACGCCGCCTTCGATCAGTTCCTTCACAGCCTCGGCCTTGTTTTCACCTGTGGCGATCATAAGCAGCTGACGGGCCTCCATAATCGTTCCCAGTCCCTGCGTGATGCAGTGGGTGGGCACCTGCTCCAGGTCGCCGTCGAAGAAACGTGCGTTGTCCTGACGGGTCTGGCGTGACAGTGCGCCCGAGTGAGTGCGTGATGAGAGGGATCCGCCGGGTTCGTTGAATCCGATGTGTCCGTCTGATCCGATTCCCAGGATCTGCAGGTCAACGCCTCCTGCTTCGCGGATCCGCGCATCGTATGCTGCAGCGGCTTCATCCAGGGTGTTGCCGTCGCGTTCGTCAGGTACATTGAGGCCGCCTTTGGGCAGGTCGATGTGGTCGACGATGTTCTCGCACAGGAAACGCCAGTAGGACTGCGGGTGTTCGCGCGGAACTCCGACGTACTCATCAAGCTGGAAGAACTGTCCCTTGGCGAATGAGAGTGTGCCCGTCTGGTGACGCGCGACGAGTTCGCGGTACAGCGGCACGGGTGATGATCCTGTCGCAGTGCCCAGCACTGCGGTGGGCTTGTCTGCGTACAGTTTTTCGATCAGGTCTGCACCCAGGGATCCGATTTCTTCCTCGCTCGAGGCGACGTGGATCAGCATTCCAACTCCTTCGTAGTTGTGTGTCATTGACGAGGGCGACGCAACGCCCTGACAAATGGGTCACCCCTCATTGTAGAAGTTCGCCCACGTCCCGGCCTGTGCCAATGGGCCCGGGGCCGTGACGTGGTTCGAATGTCACAGGTGGAGGAATTCACGCAGCTGCTCGCACGTGGCTTCGGCTTCTTCCCTGGTCGACATCTCGCAGAAGATACGCAGCAGCGGCTCGGTGCCGGAGAAGCGAGCGATGATCCACCCCTGGTCGAAGTAGACCTTGCAGCCGTCCTTGTAGGACACTGACTCAACTGGCCTGGTGAATTCAGGCAGTTTCTTGTCTTCCATCAGTGTCTTGAGGATTTCGAGCTTGCGTTCGGGTGCGAATGCAAAGTCGGTTTCCGCCATGTAGTGCGGCGGGAACTGTCCGGTGATTTCGTGGTAGATCTGGCTCATGGGCTTGCCGATCACGGCGATCATCTCGACCAGCAGTGCGGCCGCATAGATGCCGTCCTTGCCGTGGATGTGTCCACGCACGGTGATGCCGCCGGAGGATTCACCACCCAGGATCGCATCTGTTTCCAGCATCTTCGAGGACACCCATTTGAATCCGACGGGCACCTCGTAGCAGGTCTCACCGAACTTTGCGGCCACTTCGTCCAGCAGTGAGGTTGTGGCGACGTTACGCACCACCGGGCCTTTCCATCCCTTGTATTTGAGCAGGTAGTAGTACAGCAGGACGAGCAGCTGGTTCGGGTGCAGGAATTCACCCTGGTCATCGATTACGCCGATACGGTCGGCGTCGCCGTCGGTAGCCAGTCCCAGCGCACAGTTGTTGTCCAGAACGTACTGTGTCAGAGCGTCCAGCGTGGCTTTCGTCGGCGCCGGCATGCGTCCGCCGAACAGTGTGTCGTGGCGGTCATGGATCGTGTCCACTTCGCAGCGCGCGGTCATCAGAATCGTCTGCAGCGAGGTGCGCGAGACGCCATACATAGGGTCGAGGGCGATATGCAGGTTCGCTTCACGGATCGCCTGCATATCGATCTGTTCGCAAATCGAGTCGATATATCCGTTGAAGGGGTTAATTTCAGTGATGGCGCCACTGTCCAGCCCAGCCTGGTAGGTGACCGAGGGGATCTGTTCTTCCCCTGCGCCTTCAATGGCTTCCATGCGGCGTTCGATGTCAGCGGTGACATCTTCGTTGGCATCCTTGCCGCCCTCGGTAAAGACCTTGATGCCGTTGTAGATGGCGGGGTTGTGGGAGGCGGTGATCGCCATGCCGTAGGGCAGTCCCTGGTTCTTGACCGTCCACATGATCATGGGTGTGGGGGCCTGCGTGATGCGGATGACCTGGCAGGTGATTCCTTCACCGGCAAAGACTTCGGCCGCCCACGAAGCTGCCAGATCCGACAGGAATCGCCTGTCGTAGCCGATGACCAGGCCTTTTTCTGCGTTGTTTTCGTCTTTAATGCGGCTTGCCAGCGCTGCACACAGGAGGCGAACGTTTTGGCGTGTGAACTCGTCGCCGATAATCGCGCGCCAGCCACCTGTACCGAAATGAATTCGTGACATCATGTCCTCTTGAATTGAACGGACAGACGCTGCAGGGACACCCTCGTCAATTCGATGGCCGCCCTGCGGTCGTTCCATCATTGTCAGTGAGTGACACAGTCTACCCTCCTCGTCTTGACACTTCAATGAATCTTGCCCACCTTCGTTTTTCCACGCATCATTGCCGAGGCAGTCCTGCGCTACCTTCTGCGATCCCACTACACTGGAACCGGCACTTTGCTGGAAGGTTTGATCACGCCTCAACGTCCACAGGAGGATGACATGGCACAGGCACATCACAAAGCGGTTATTTTGGCGCGCGGCCTCGGTTCGCGCATGCGCAAGGATTCTGGGGACACGCAGCTGTCTGCTGAGCAAAAGCGCGCAGCTGATTCCGGTGTCAAAGCCATGATTTCGGTGGGGCGTCCTTTCCTCGACCACGTCATGAGCGCCCTGGCCGACGCCGGTTTCACTGATATTTGCCTGGTGATCGGCCCTGAGCACGACATGATTCGCGACTACTACGATTCGGTGGACAAGCAGCGCATCACCGTCAGCTACGCGATCCAGGACAAACCGCTCGGCACGGCGAACGCGGTGCTTTCTGCTGAGGATTTCGCGGCCGGTGAGCCGATCCTGGTGCTCAACTCGGATAACTTCTATCCCGTTGATGCTCTGCTCCAGCTCGCACAGGTCGACGGGTCGGGTCTTGCCGGTTTCACGCGCGAGGCGATGGTGGAGCGTTCGAACATTGCGGCTGACCGTATTGCGGCTTTCGCGCTGGCCACGGCCGATGCGGACGGCAACCTCGATGAGCTGGTGGAAAAGCCCGATGCCGCCACGATTGAGCGCCTGGGTGAGGGTGCGTTGATTTCGATGAACTGCTGGAAGTGCTCGCCGGCCATCTTCGAGGCAGCCCGCACAATCAAGCCGTCTGCTCGCGGTGAGTATGAGATCACCGATGCTGTACGTCAAGCTATTGCCGATGGTGATTCTTACGCGGTGATCCGCTGTGATAAGGGCGTACTGGATATGTCGAATCGCGGCGATATCGCCTCGGTGGCGGCAGCGCTGGAGAATCACGAGGTCCGCCTGTGACTTCCTGGTTTGTTCCCGGCCGACTGGAAGTGTTCGGCAAGCACACGGATTACGCCGGTGGCCATTCCATCGTCGCGGCAGTTGATCGCGGCATTCGCGTCACGTTGGACGAGGGGGACTTGCCGGACGGTGGCATTTCAGCTCAGACGACCGCACTGCCGGATCGCGTTGAGGTTGGTGCAGGTGCGGCGAGCACTCTTCCTGCCGGCCACTGGGGTCACTACGTTCAGGCGGTGGTGGATCGCCTGACACTCAATTTCGGCCAGCTCAAACCTGCGCACCTGAGCTTTGATTCCGATTTGCCGTTGGCCTCCGGAATGAGTTCGTCGTCTGCGCTGGTCGTGGCGTCGGCGCTGGCTTTGATTGATCACAACGATCTGCGTGAGCGTGAGGAGTGGAAGGCGAACATTCACTCGCGCGCCGATGAGGCCGGATACTACTCGTGCTGCGAGAACGGTTTATCGTTCGGGTCGTTGGAGGGTGTGCGTGGCGTGGGCACTTTCGGTGGCTCCCAGGATCACACCGCCATGATGTGTTGCCACGACGGTCAGCTCACTGAGTTTTCGTTTTGCCCGATCCAGGAGCACCGCTCGGTGGCACTCGACGACACGTGGACGTTCGTCGTGGCGGTCAGCGGTGTCCTGGCGAAAAAGACGGGCAGTGCGCGCGATTCGTACAACGCGCTGTCGGCTCGGATTGCGGCAATTGTGACGCAGTGGAACAAGGCGACCGGGCGCGCAGATGCCAGCCTGGCTGACGCGTTGGCGTCCTCCGGAGATGCGGTGGAGCAGATGCGCCGCATGCTTGCTGACGAGCCGGACCTGCTTACGCGACTGGATGCGTTTATCCGCGAATCGACCGTTTTGGTGCCGCAGGCGCTCGATGCGCTGGATGCCGGTGATATCGATGCGTTTGGCGCTGCCGCTGATGAGTCGCATCGCAATGCGGATGAGAATCTGGGCAACCAGGTTCCTCAGACGAATGATCTGCAGCGCCGTGCCCGCGAACTGGGTGCGCCGGCGGCGTCGGCATTCGGTGCCGGCTTTGGCGGGTCAGTGTGGGCGCTCGTGGAGCGCAGCGGTGTTGACGATTTCGCGAACGCCTGGCTGGAGAATTACAGGCGCGCATATCCTGATGCCGGATCACGCGCCTCAATCGTGCCGGTGCGGCCGGGAGATGCTGCGCGGCGCGCAGACGAATAGGGCGCCAACAGCACAGCGACAGACGCTGAGACGAGTGTGGGGCAGGTATCGCGTGCGATACCTGCCCCACACTCGTATGAAGTGGCAACAGTGTTGCCGATCATGCCACCGTCAACGTGGCATCATCTTCACTTGTTCGAAACAGCCTTCTTCAGGGTCGAACCGGCCGAGATCTTCACGCCGTAGCCAGCGGGGATCTGGATTTCTTCACCCGTGCGGGGGTTGCGGCCGGTGCGGGCGGCGCGCTCAACGCGTTCCACTGACATGAGGCCGGTGACCTTGACCGGCTCACCCTTGGACAGTGAGTCGATCAGAACGTCCTGGAATGCTGCCAGTGCGGCATCGGCTTGGACCTTGGTGAGGTTGGCGCGCTCAGCAATGGCGGCAACCAGTTCGGTACGGTTGACAGACATGTATATATCTCCTCTTGCAGTTCATTGGGGGTCACTGGACATGACCACTGAGAAAACCCTAAACAGTCCAACGGCCTTTTGTCAGGTTCAACACCACTTTTTGGCGATTTTCGTGGCGAATCTCAGTTTTTTGCGCCGCTTTTGGCTTTTAAACGGCGCAGCGGAGGCGTTTTGGCACCCTCAAGCACTCGTCCGGGCACCCTCGTCACTCGGCGTAAACCTGCAGAGGGTGCCCCGGCAGCGCGCTTTAAAGGCCTTCCGCCAGTCGGTAATAGACCTGATTCCAGCGCACGTGATCGGCGAAGGAACGTGCCGTCGTGTCCTCGTCGATGACAAGCAATTCCATCTGAGCCATAACAGCGAACATCTGCCACGTCTCGACGTCAATCTGCGTGGACATCGCCGTGTGGTGCGCTCCGCCGGCAGTGAGCCATGCTTCAACCGAAGTGTACAGGTCAGGCTTCGGCTTCCACATTGCCCGGGCAACCGGCAACTTCGGCATGTCATGCGGCGGCTCGATGACGTCAACAGCATTGGCAGTGAGGCGGAAGCGGTCACGCATATCGGCCAGTGACACCACGACTCCTGGCCGCGCATCAGCATTGAACACGAGGCGCACAGGGTCTTCACGATCCCCGATGCTGAGTGGGTGTATTTCGAGGCGCGGGCGCGACTGAGTCAACGACGGGCACACTTCCAGCATGTGCGCACCCAGGATCATTTCTTCGCCTTCGACAAGGTTATAGGTGTAGTCCTCCATCAAGGAGGCACCGCCCGGCAGACCTTCACCCATCACTTTGGCGATGCGCACAAGGACAGCTGTTTTCCAGTCGCCCTCGGCACCGAATCCATACCCGTCGGCTGTCAGGCGTTGCACGGCCAGACCGGGCAGCTGCCGAAGGGCTCCAAGGTCTTCGAAGTTCGTGGTAAATGCGCAGGCTCCGCGCGCTTCAAGGAATGAGCGCATCGCAATTTCCTGACGGGCGGCATACCGCAATGAGTCGTGGCGTTCACCGTCTTTCTTCAGTTCAGGTGCGATGTCATACAGTTCGTCGTACTCGTCAAGGAGGGTGTCGATGTCAGCGTCACTGACCGCTTCCACTGCTTCGACAAGATCGTTGACTCCCCACGTGTTCACAGATACTCCCAGTCGGCGCTCAGCCTCGGTCTTATCCCCTTCGGTCACCGCGACGTTGCGCATGTTGTCACCGAAGCGCACAACGCGCAGCTCGTGAGCGGCAGCCCACCCTGCTGCGGCACGGATCCAGCGTGAGACTTTTCGAGCGACGTTCGGGTTGGATGCGTGGCCCACGACGGTGGTGCGTGCGACGCCCAGGCGCGCCAGGATGTAGCCGTATTCACGGTCTCCGTGAGCTGCCTGGTTGAGGTTCATGAAGTCCATGTCGATGCTGTCCCAGGGGATCTCCACGTCGGCCTGGGTGGCCAGATGCAGCATTGGCTTCGTGAGGACTTCGAGGCCGCGAATCCACATTTTTGCCGGTGAGAACGTGTGCATCCACGTGATGACACCGAGCACTGAGTCATCACCGGAGGCGTCCAGCATGGCGCGACGAATCGAGTCGGAATCCTTGAGCACCGGCTTCCACACAATTGGTGCAGGCATCAGCCCGGATTCGTTCAGCAGCGTCACGACCTGTTGCGACTGGTCGGCTACCTGCTTGAGGGTGTCTTCTCCGTAAAGGTCCTGGCTTCCGGTGAAGAACCAGACTTCGCGTGAGTCATAGAAACTCGTCATGAGTATTGTTCCTTAGTTTCATGATGTTGTGGTCAGTGCCTGCGCGTACGGCTGGCCGACCTTGCTACTTGCTGTGTTGCCCATACACGTTTTGATAGCGCGCGTAGAGACTGTCGATTTTGTCCTGAGGGATTGCGATCGGCTCGCCCAGCTGTCTGGCAATGTGGACGGTTCGCGCCACTTCTTCAACCATCGCTGCGGCTTTGACTGCGGCCCGCCCATCTTTGCCGATCGTGAAGGGCCCGTGGTTCTGCATCAGCACTGCCGGGCTGCGAGAATCCTTCAAGGTATCCACGATTCCGCGCCCGATCGAGTCATCTCCGATCAATGCGAACGGGCCAACAGGAACGGGGCCGCCGAATTCGTCGCCCATCATGGTCAGCACGCACGGTATTTCTTCGCCGCGCGCTGCCCACGCGGTCGCGTAGGTGGAATGAGTATGCACGACGCCGCCCACTTCAGGCATGTGCCGGTAGACATAGGCGTGCGCCGCCGTGTCTGAGGAGGGTGAGCCCTCCCCCAGAATCAGGTTTCCTTCCAGGTCACACACCACCATCGCGTCAGCGTCCAGCTCGTCATAGGACACTCCCGACGGCTTGATGACGAGCAGGTCCTGGGAGCCATCTTCGGCTTCTCCTCTGATTCGCTGCGACACGTTCCCTGCCGTCCATACGATCAGCCCCCATTTGGGCAGTTCCGCATGAAGTTCAGCGACGAGGGCACGCGTCCTGGCTACACGGCTGGTCAGTTCAGCGCTCCACGTGTCCGGGTTTCGCACGTCCATTGAGTCCTCCACATCAGCATTCGTCTCGGTCGTAGTGTGAGCGCCGAGGGCGACTCTCCCACCTGATCATGCGTTGATCAGACATCGGCTTCGATGTCCTCCCCAGCACGCCACCACGCCGTTTCTGCTTTGTTTGATCCGGTGAGGTTAACGTTAACACACTGTGTCCAGGGATGGAACCTTTTTCACGCAATCAATTTTCCAGATGCCACGCGACGAAGCGCGCCTCGTTCCCCTCGTCAATGCGCAGAAAGAGGCGGGGCGGCGGAGGAGGCGCGCACGACCAACTCAGGAGTGAGCAGCGTGGGCGCATCTGGGGCCCGGCCTTCCAACGCGTGCATCATGACGGTGACGACCGCCTCTCCCAGCCCGCGAAAATCCTGACGCACCGTGGTCAGCGGTGGCATGAAGTAGCGTGCGCCCGGCTCATCATCGAACCCGACCACCGACACGTCGCCCGGCACCGTTATGCCCGCACTGGTGAACGCGTTGATCAGGCCCAGCGCAAGCGGGTCATTTGCCGCAAAAACAGCGGTGGGTAAGGTGCCGTTCGCGATCGCTGTGCCAACCTCGAATCCGACAGAGGCTTCCCACCCTCGCGTGGAATAGACACAGGGCGTTAGCCCGTGGCGAGCCATCACGTCACGATAAGCCTTTTCGCGCCCCTGAGCTTCGAACCAGTCGGACGGGCCTGCCAGGTGGGTGATCGCCGTGTGCCCGTGGCTGACCAGATGCTCAACCGCCAGGCGTGCCCCCTCATACTGGTCAACCGCGACCGGTACGACGCCCAGGGATTCTGCTGTGCTAGCCGACGTCACTGCCACCACGGGAACAGACACGCGGATCGTTCCCAGATCCTCCGCAATGTCTTCGATGGGAGCCAAAATAACGATGCCTTCAACTGCCAGGCCGAGCATGTGGTCGATCGCGTCGCCCAGCGTGTCAGGTGTACACGAATCAATCGGCGCCACGGCGAGGAAATAGCCGGCCCGGCTGGCGGCGAGCTCAATGGACACCAGCATCGACGTCGGGCCGTAGTGCGTTGATGTGGTGGTGATCAGGCCGAGGGTTCCGGAGCGGCGTGTCACGAGTGCGCGAGCCACAGAATTGCGGCGGTATCCCAACTGTTCAATGGCATCGAGAACCCGCTGACGTGTATCTGGTGCGACTTTTCCACTGGCATTGAGGACTCGGGAGACGGTCTGATGCGACACCCCTGCCGCTGCCGCCACATCCATCATCGAGGGAGGTCGAGCAGAGTGATGCGCTATCACAACCACAGTCCTTTCTGTGAACAGATGACGCGACGCAATGTGCATGAAATCAGGAACGCGCGAGGCACAATACCGGATGGTGCACGGTGCAGGTCGAGCGTTCCCGTATCAGTAGTGTCTCACGAAATGGCGCAGATGTGAGCGTTCATATCGCTATTTGACTTCGAAATTACGCGCATGGGAGAATCTGCCTCTTTTCTCTTGCGCACGAGGCCTGGTAATGAGAAAGTAAACGTGTACCAATTCACATAACAAAGGAGGTTCGCTATGTCAGATCTGGAGAACACTTTCGACAAGGCTGCCGGTAAGGTCAAGGAAACTGCTGGAGATGTCAGCGGCGACAAGGATCTCGAGGCTGAAGGCAAGGTTCAGAACGCCGAAGGCAAGGCCAAGGACGTTCTGGAAAACGCCTCCGAAAAGATCAAGGGAGCTGCCGAGGATGCCGCTGCTGGCGCTCGCGCTCTGGCCGATCGCGCAAAGGACGCACTTAGCGGCGACAAGGGCGAGTGAGTTCACTTCTCACTTTCCCAATAAGGTCGCGCCGGGTGGCCCATTGAGGTTCGACCGGGCGTGTGCCTGCTGAAAGTGTCGTGGGGCCTGCAGTCAGTAGACTGCGGGCCCCACGTTTATCAGGTCACGTGCCTGTCCGGAAGCACTGCCGCTGCCGGCGCAAGCCGCGCGAGCATCACCTCGCCCCTCGCGAGCGTTATTTTGCGGCAACGGTCTCCAGTTCAGGATCCGGCTGGTGCGTGATGCGGTTACGCAGATCGCGGCGCACGATTTCAATGGACCACATCCACACGATGTGCCCGAAGAACTCTGAGAAGTGCTCAGCGAAGGGCTGCTCCCACGGGGCGGGCACAATGCCGATGGCGGGCATCAAAATGACATGGAAAACGACGTACACGACGATGCCGAATGCTGCGCCCTGCCACAGAGTGACCTGCTTGCAGACCTCAGCGAGCAGGCAGTACAGCAGTGCGAAGAAGATCGCGAACGAGAAGTGAATGATGAAGGAGTAGATCGGAAGCTCGTTGCCGTTATAGATCACCGACGTGTGGGACATGTCGGGTGACATTCCGAGCATTTCGAGTGTGGATTGCGGAGGATTGGTTGCATTGCGTTCAGGTGTGCGTGGTGGGAACGGAACTTCCCAGCCGAATTTCACGATGGCGGAAAAGAGGCCGGCAATCAGTCCGACGAGCGCCGCAACCTTGTAGTTACGCTGCTCTGGTTTTGTGGTCAACATGTACCCTCACATTTAGGCTGTTTCCAGGCGCGAAGGTTCACTGCGATCCGGTGACCACTATGCAGCGAATGCTCAGTCGCCTCCAGCCTCGCTGCGAATCTTGCGGGGCACGTGATGTCACGTGCTCAGCGATTATTATTCACCCTCACCAGCCACAATGACAAAATCTGCCCGCGCTCGGTTCAGCTTGTGCCGTGTGCTGTGGCCCGCTCGCCCTCGTTCCTCATTGACGAGGGCGGCGCCACCACTTACGAGACACGAATGTTTACTGCAGTGCGGCGTTGATCTGTGCGCGCAGCTTTTCTTTAAGACTGGGCGCAGCCCACGAAATGTCTACTGCGTTGAGGCTGAGCTGGGCGAGGAACGCGTGGTCGACCTCGGACTCGTTAGCCAGGAGCTGGAAGTTTTCCGCAATGTAGCCGCCGAAGTAGGCGGGGTCATCTGAGTTGACAGTGACCTTGACGCCCCTGTCGGCCAGTTCCTTGATCAACGGGACTTTGGAGCCGTCGGATACCCACGTATTCGACACAGGGCAGCATGTCAGGCCGATGTTGCTGTCCACCAGATACTGCACGAGTTCCGGGTCTTCGATAACGTTCGTTCCGTGGTCGATGCGGTCAACCTTGATGGTGTCGATAAGCTGGCGGATGTGATCAATGGAGTGGGCGATATCCACGTCGGCGTGCATGGTGAGCAGGAAGCCTTCGCGACGCGCGCGGGCGAACACCTCGGTGAACTTGTCTGGCGCATTTCCCGTTTCATCTGAGTCCAGCCCCACGCCGATGATCCAGTCCTTGTATGGCAGGGCTTCGAGCAGTGTTGCCATCGCGTATTCGGCCTGGAAGTCGCGCAGGAAGCACATGATGAGCGCGGATTGGATGCCCAGGGTGGACTCTGCTTCGAGCTGGGCGCGGTGCAGCCCGCTGATGACGGTGTGGAAGTCGATGCCGCGGCAGGTATGCGCCTGCGGGTCGAAGAACATTTCCACGTAACGCACGTTCTGTTCGGCGGCTTTTGTCAGGTATGCCAGGGCGAGGTCGTAGAAGTCTTCACTGGTGCGCAGCACGTTCATGCCGTCGTAGTAGGAGGCGAGGAATGAGGCCAGGTCGGTAAAGGCGTAGGACTGCCTCACTTCGTCCGGCGTGGATTCTTTCAGGGTGATTCCGTTGCGCTCGGCCAGTGCGAACTTGAGTTCGGGTTCGAGCGTGCCCTCGATATGCAGGTGCAGCTCGACTTTGGGCAGGTTGCGAACAAACGGCGAAATCTCCATGGCACTCTTCCTTCGGTGAACGTGCGGGATGCTTGCAGCATGTCTGCCCGCAGAATATCTGTCCGCTCGGCGTCCTCGCAATACACGCCTCGACGATAGCAGGGCCAAATATCCGATTCGTGTCAGTTACGGAGGCATTTTAAGAATCGGCTGCGCAACGCAGAAGGGTTTTCTGCTGGCCAGAAAACGATGGCGCCGCCAGCGTGAGATCCCATTCGTCACTGCGCTCACGCAGAGCGCTGACATCGTCGTTCTCAATCGATTCCACTGTCAGGACGTGGTAGGTGTAGACGGCTCCAGTGACGTCCGTAAAGCAAAGGGCATCTCCGTCCGGAATCTGCGTGAGATCGCGGAATATTCCAGTCGTATTGGAGGCTTCGATGACGAGGTTGCCGTCTGCAGCATTTCCATATGTGGCAATGGGTTCTTCGGCCGCTTCGTCCGCTGGATAAACGTCGGCTCCATCGATGTGCCACGTATTTGCAGAACTGAAATAGAAAATGTCGAGATCAGCACGCACACTGCAGCTACGACAACTATCACTTCCAACGCACGTAAGACGAAGCGGGTCTTGCGCGAGTAAAAAAGTCTCGCAAGGATTTCCTGGTCTCCGGGCGACCTTGAGCAGGCTCATCATCGTATGGCATCTGGGCCGTATTCTCCATTGCGTTCTCCGCTTCGCGTGTACTCCAATGCCCCAATGGTACGTCGCAAGGGCTCAGCGAAAAAAGCTCCGTCATTCTCTGCAGGGCGTGTGATATACGTGGATGGTGAATTTTTGGACTCACTTCACGCGCCTGCTGCCTGGCGTGCTATACGCCTGTGCAGTCGCAGGTATTGCCTGGCTGATCAACCTGTTCGTGCCGTTGCTGTCTTCGATGCTGGTGGCGATCCTTCTCGGTGTTGCCGTGCGCAACACGAAACTGATTCCATCGATCTGCGAGCCGGGCATCGCCTTTTCAGCCAAGACTGTTCTGCGCGCCGGAGTGGTGCTGCTGGGCTGCCGCCTCTCACTACCCGCCATCGCGGCTCTGGGGGCCGGAACGATTGCCACGATCATCTGTGCCGTCGCGGTGACAATGGTGGCGGGGTATCTGCTGACCTACTTCATGCATGTCAGCCATGCGACCGGCATTCTGACAACATCGGGCACCGCAATCTGTGGAGCCTCCGCAGTTGCCGGCATCTCCCCCGTTGTTTCTGCGCGCAGTCACGAGGACGCCGATGATGCCGTGGCCACCGCCATTGCATGTGTAACGGTTTTCGGAACAGTCGCCCTCGTCGCTTTGCCGACGGCTGCCCACGCGCTGAACCTGACGCCCACGCAGGCCGCCGTGTGGCTGGGGGCTTCCATTCACGAGGTCGGCCAAGTTGTCGCGGCTGCGAATATTTACGACCCTTCCGTTTCTGACCTGGCAACGGCCGCCAAGCTTGGCCGCGTGGTATGCCTGGCAGTCGTGGTCGCAGTGGTGGGCATTGTGGAGCGCCGCGTGGTGGAGGTGCGCCATGAGCATGCGCACAAGGCAAGCTCGAGCACGCGCCCGCCTCTGGTTCCAGGGTTCGTCGTCGGATTCCTCATCGCCGTCGTCGTGGCCTCCCTGTTTACAGGCGTACCCGCTGCGAGCAGCGTTTTCAGCACCCTGGGCGGCACGATGGCCACGTTGTTGCTGACAGTGGCGATGGGCGCGATGGGTGCGGGTGTGAACCTGCGGAACGTGATTCAGTCAGGCGGGCGTGCGCTTGTGCTCGGCGTGATCCTCAGTGCGTTGATCGCGGCTGTTTCGCTGGGGTGTGTGATCCTTCTGGTTGACTGACGGCGGCATTCCTGCTGGAGTGCCACAGCTCTTCCGGGCAGTAGCATTCACGCGAGTGTCTGATGGCTTGTGTGTGGGTTCCGAACCTGCATGAGGACAAAGACTAGAAGGAGTCTTGTGGCTCGACACAGGACCGAGATCATTCATACCCGCCTGAGGGCTGAGGCACTCGAAGTCGAGATCGCCAGGTTCGAATGGGTGAACTGGTGGAATCACGTACGGCTCCACGAATCCGTCGACTGCAGCACGCCCATGGAGGTCATGACCAGCGACAATCAAGCCTGGGCAGCCAGGCTGACCCCGTATATGAAGCGGAACAGAATCGAGGACGCCTCAGTGATACAGAAAAACCGGCTACCGCACGTGTTCTGCGCGCCGTGAACAAAGAGCCACCCAACCGGCTCCTGTAAGAAGGCAAGAGGGACTGCTGCCGTGTTCGCTGGCTGTTTCTATCGTCGCCATCCGCGCACACCTCACTGCATGGTCTCATCTGAGAAGACGCCATTATCGAATCAATAGTGTTTTCGTCTTGCTCGCCAGGTGAAGAGTTATCGGCTGAGGTCAGATCGTGCCAGGAATTATGGGGGATAACGCGTTAAGGGTCCATAAATACGTGAAGGTCCCGTTTTCAACGAGGATGTAGATGCCGAGTCCGATGAATACGATCGGCACAATGATTCTCTCGTATTTTTCGACAGTCTCGCCGATAGCCGGTACGGAAGCCAGGCGCTGCGACAGCACGCATAGCCACAGAATCCCCAGAGCGAAGACTGCAACGATAATCAGAATCTGGATGACGGTTTTCCCCGTGAAATAGGGGACGTAAATTCCGACGTTGTCTCCGCCCATTGCGAGTGTGAGACCGGCGAAAGCGAGGATTGTCGAGCCTTTCTTGCTCAGTTGTTCTTCTATCTCGTCCTCGTCAACGTCCTCATCGACCAGAACCGCTCGTATGCCAAGTGCGATCGGAATGAGGCCCAGCAGGCCGATCATCCATTCTTGTGGGATGAAGTTGAGAAAGCTAGCCGCAACAAGGCTGACTGCCACGAGGATTCCGGTGCCTAGGTACTGCCCGAAATAAACTGATTTGCGGTGCTGTTTTCCCTGGGTGGCGAACAGGATGGTCAAAATGAACAGGTAGTCGATTGATGTCGACACGAATACCAGTGCGGCTGAAAGGATAATGTCCACAGCTTGCTCCTTCCATCTCGGGTCTGCTTGCAGCTGATGATGTGTTCGGATGGCTTACGGATAACGGAGCGAGCGCTGGGCCAGAGCGTGGGCCCGCGATCACCTACGCAGTCGCCTGTGCGTACAGGTCGAACAAGTGCGCGACGATCTTCCGCTCGTCACCGTCAAAGTCGACACCATACGCAGCTTCAACCGCTGCATCAAGTTCGTGATGGGCGCGAGTCAGCGCCGGGTACAGCCACGCATTGTCTGGATCGTACAGGTCAGCCAATGCTGCACCCTGGTATTGATCCCGCGCATCAAGAACCGCCTGCGCCTTTTGCTCAACGAGTGCACGCTGCGCATCATTAGCCTTCGGCCACACAAAATTGTTGTACACGATGGTATTCGAGTAGTTGTACCGCATCTCGAGTCTTCCTGTGACGGCACGCATCCACGCATTATGGAATTGGGAAGTAAAAACCCCAAATTCATAAAGTCCCGCATCGGCTATGAAATAGAGCTTATTCCCTGGGATCATTCCGTTATCAACAAAATCGACTGGGACATATTTGCGACGCTCCGACGAAACCGGGGGCACACCAATGAATCGATCCCCCTTCGGCGGTCTCACTTCATCAAAAAGCCACGGAGTTTCCGCTTTCTTCCGAGTGGCGGCCTTTGTCGAATTTTCTCTAAATTCTTTTACTTTGCGTACTCGTTCAAGAACATGCGGCATCGCACGCAATTCCTGTGGCGTGCAATCAACCAGCCACAAACAATATCGTTTCCTGCCTTTGATGAACTCTTCGCCCATTGAGAAGCGGCGTATCCATTTTTCAGCCGCCGGTTCAACTCTCAGCAACTCGTCTTTTTCATGCTCCCACATCAGGAGGTTTCCGTTCTCAGTGGGTTTTCCTCCAGCACTCATGGGAGGCACGTCACACAGTGGCTTGCTACGTCGCTCGATAAAGACATTTGCAGCATCAACAAGATACCCATTGATATTGTCAACCGATTGCGAGACGCCCTCGTCAATTTCTTGAACGTCAAAAAGCACCTTCTTTTTCCGCGCAACATAGCTGAAGCCGACGATGACGACATGGACGTGCGCCTGATCACTCGCCTCGTTGCCCCACACAAATGATCGATGCGCAAAGTTGATGGTGATTCCGCGTTCGAAGAGCGGTCGCCACAATGGCGCCACCTGCTGACCCTGACAGATCGAATTCGTGGAGACAAACGCAGCTTCGATAGACGTCCCCTCCATGTAGTCCGCCGCTTTGCGGTACCAACCAGCGACATAATCCAGCAAACCGTGCTGCTTCATGCCGTCAAAGACCAGCTCCATATCTGCTCGCTGCTGAGCAGACTTGTTCGAGTAGCCGATGAAAGGCGGATTCCCCATCACAAAGCTGCATTGCTGAGCAGGCAGAACGCTCTGCCAGTCCATCGTCAGCGCATTGCCTTCGTGAATGGACGCCGAGTCTCGCAACGGGAGGTCGTCGATCTCACGCAAAATGATTGTCTCGGACTCAATGTTTGCCTGCAGCTGCGCAATCCACAGGGCCGTGCGCGCAACAGACACCGCGAAGTCGTTGATCTCAATCCCGTAAAACTGGTGCAGCGACACTTTGACCGGACTGTCTCCAACCTCCTCGAAGTCGAGCATCGTCTGGTTACGAAGCAGCTCGCCTATAACGACGTTCTCCAGGCGCCGCAGCTCAATGTAGGTTTCCGTCAGAAAGTTGCCGCTGCCGCACGCTGGATCAAAGAAAGTCAACGAACCCAGTTTCTCGTGGAACTTGCGCAGCCTGTTGTCTCGTTGACGCTCAGTAAGCCCATCTGCAGTCAGAACCGTGTCGAGCTCGCTGCGAAGATCGTCAAGGAACAGAGGATCAATGACCTTGTGGATGTTTTCCGGACTGGTGTAGTGCATACCGCCGGAACGACGAGTTTCAGGGTTCAAGGTCGATTCAAAAACCCCACCGAAAATGGTCGGTGAAATCTGCGACCAATCTGTATCCTGCGCTACTTCGTCCAACAGCAAAGAGCGGATCGATTCAGTGAAATTCGGTATTTCCACACTCCCCTTGAACAGGCCACCGTTGACATAGGGGAAAGCCCGCAGACGATCCGACAGGTACGGATCGCGGTCAGGAACCGGCGTATCGAGCACCTTGAACAACTCGAGAAAAGCCGAACGCAGCTGCTGTGCATCGAAAGAGGACAGATACCGGTAGAACGCGTCCTTCTCGAAAAGTCCCGCATCCTCAGCAAACAGGCAGAACACGATTCGAACACACAGCACGTTGAGCGCGTGTTGAGTCTGCGTGCTTTCCGGATCGATATATTGCTCCAGCAACGCAGCATGAAGCTTCCCGATCAGCGCGCCCGCATCAATCGAGGCAGCTTTCTCGCGGCTGGAGCGAAGCGAATCCGGGTCAGTGAGGAAACTCAGAAGTGAACGCTGTTCAGCAAGCTCACCGAGTTCGAACGAGACATAATCTGTTGCCGGATGCTCCTTGTTCAGATCATGAATGCGGATGGACCCAAAATTCGAAACAATGATCCGATCGGGTCGTTCACGGTTAGGCAGTGAATCTGCGTACCGCTTTGCCTGCTCATATGGGGTCACGAGGACGCCTTGACGCAGCTCCGGCTTATCGAGATTCACACCGCGCGATTTTTGCTCCACGATTGTTTGCGCGTCCGGAATGATGACATCAATAAATCCGCCGGCAGAAGTCTTCTGTTCGAAGCGGCACTTGGAGGTGACGTCATCCATGCCGTAGACCGTGCGCAGCAACTCAAGCCAGAACGAGTGCGTATCACCCTTCTCGTAGCCACGCGTTGCCCATTTTTCACTGAAAGCATGCGCAGCGCGCTTCTTTTCTTTTTCGCTTAATGCGGCCACCGTCGCTGCCCTTCACGAATGCGCCCACCCGAGCACTGGATGAGTATCTGGTTCACTGTCTGTATCCACTGTATCGACCATGGAGGCGACGAACCTTTTCCCATGCCGGTATGCGGTGCCGTTCCCTGGCACGCCTACAACGAAAAGCACCATCGCCAACCTCACCGTCGAACTGGCGCATGTGAGCGCGCAGTAGACCGCTTGTGAGATCGTCCTGGCATTACCTTCCTACTCCAGGGTGTCAAGCAGCGCCTGGGTGGCGACGAGGATGACACGTTGTTCGGCATTTCCGGAATGGGAGGCCCAACCTGTGGCAAACTCTCCGAGGCCAGCTCCGACGACCGAGCCCCCTTCCTCTCGTCAACGGCGGAATCGACGAAAGCTGGAGAAATCGTTGAGGAATTCGTCGAATCAAGCCAGATCCCCGCACTCGTCGTCGCTGAATTCGCACAGCCAACGGCTTCTCAACCAACTGGCGAGTTCAGACACTCGCAGAGGAGTCGGCGCGGATCGAGGACGTGGCAACCACCAATCCTGTCCTCGGTGACACAGGCGCCAAACAAGGCCAAAGACTTCTTGACGAACACTTCGGTGCAGGGGCTGGATCACCTGCGCACATTATTGTTCCCCAGGAAAACGTCGACGATGCCATGGCCACCCTCAGCAACGCTTCAGATTCGAGGGAAGCCGAGTCGACTGTTGCAAAGATTCGTGACGAACTGCATGCGCTCCCAAACTCCGTGCTCGTCGGCGGCATTACCGCCACGGACATCGACACCAACCTGACTGGAGAACGTGACCTGCGCGTCATCATCCCCCTCGTCCTCGTCGCTGTGTGGGTGATTCTGGCCATCCTGCTGCGCGCACTGTTGCCCCCACCATCTTCATCGCCGCAACAGTGATCTCCTTCGGCACTGCCCTGGGTACAGCCACGCCTGTGTTCAACCACGTGCTGAAGTTCCCCGGCGCTGAGGGTGCCAACGGTAAGTACTCGATCAGCTCGACTGGCAAGCGCGGACTGGCAGCCACCGGTTCGAACGCAACAGGAGCCGGAGTTGCGGCACTGTTCGCACTGGCTGGTGGTGCGGCGCTCGTACGCCGCAGGAAGCACTAACCTGAGGTAACACGAAAGTGGGGTCCGATTTGTCGGGCCCCACTTTTGTTACGCCTGATATCATCCCGAGTTGTGCCAGTGAGAAGCCACGCGCAATGGCTCTACACGCCGAGGACGACATTCGTCCACAGCGTCAACAGCCTGTCGTTATCAACAGCGGTCACCATGTTCACCTGTCTTGGCTTGGTAAGGAATTCCTCGTCGCCGCGGGTGCCCTCGCCCGATCCCCCATCGCAGGCCTCCAGCAGTTTGCCCCTGGGGTCGCGTGCCAGCATAAAGCGGCCTGCCTCCTCCTCGACAACCTCCGGGCACAGCATCTGGGCGATGACCACCATGTCGTGTACCCACATGCCGTCCACCGGCCGCGTGCGCGTGCTGTATTCGATCCACGGACTCAGCCATGCATCAATGGCTTCGGCCCGCTCACGCTGCTCGGGCAGGTCGCCGGCACGTTGCCTGACCTGTTCCCACCGCTCGCGCGAAAGCTGCGTCGTGCGCGTGACATCGAGTGGCACAACTGTCAGGTCGATTCCAGAGGCGAACACGATGGAGGCCGCCAGCGGGTCGATCGCAACGTTCGTGTCGACAAGGTCGCCGTACCCCTGGCATCCGCCCATCATGCGGATCTCTGCCACATGGCGGGCAGCTTCCGGCTCGAACCGGATCAGTGCTCCAATGTCGGTCAGCGGCCCGAGGGCAGCGATTGTGACCGGGCCGCCGTGTACGTGCGACATGACATCGTGAGCCAGCCGTGCCGCCACTTCCTGCGCGGACTCGCACGGATCAGACGCATCCTGCTGTGCCGACTCCCCTTGCGCGGGGTACTCCTCCCCTTGCCACAGGCGCTCAACGTCAGGCGCGCGACGGGGCGTTTCCATCTTGTCCCGCCAGGCTCCGCGTGACACATATGTGTCGAGGGGAGCGTCGCATCCTGTGAGGATCGGGGTGCTCACCCCGAATGTCTGCGCCAACCGATGCGCCGCCTGCGCGCCTTCCGCGGCGCTGACGTTTCCAAACACCGTCCACACCGACGCCAGATCCAGCTGGGGGCTGGACCACGCTAAGCACAGTGCCAGCGCGTCGTCGACGTTCGCACCCGGAATGCCGTTGCCGGGGTCGCAGTCAATGATGAGTGACATCAATAAAACCTGAAACTTTCGTGAAGTGAGAGTGAGGAGCGGGCTAGCAGCTGGCCCGCTCTACGAAGTATGTTGTCGGAACGATGGTGGCGGCCGCGCCTGACCCCAGCAGCGAGGTGGCGATCTGAGCTGACAGATCAGCCATATCCACGTGGATTCCCGACAGTGCCGGCACACAGTATTCGGCATGCGCAGTGATGTGCATGGCCACCACACTGATGTCGTCGGGGATACGCACGCCCAGTGATGCCAGGCGCGCCATGAGCCCTACTGCCTGCATCTCATTGGACACGACCACCCCGTCACAGCCCAGGTTCACAAAGTGTTCGGCCATCTGCCAGCCGCCCTCGTACGTGTAGGGGGCACTCAGGTGGTGGGGGTGATCTTCGGGATTGCCGTCTGAACCGTCGTCGAGGGCATCGAACCAGCCTCGGCTGCGTTCGGCAGAGTTGATGCGTCCGCGAGGTCCGCCCAGGTGCCCGATGGTCCTGCAGCCGCGTTTCTTGAGTTCGCGTGTCAGCTCTGCGGCGCTTCCTCGTTCGTCTTCCAGGACGCTGATGCGCTGCCCTGCAACTTCGCCAGTGTCTGTCGGAGTGCACGCATTGGCGAATACCACCGGCCGCGCGAAGTCTTTCAGCAGGTGAGCAGGCGGCGGCTGATCAACCGAGTACCACACCAGGCCAGCGACCTGCTGGCTCATCATAGTCTCGATGATGTCTTCTTCTCGCTTGAGGCAGTCGTGTGAATCAGCGACCAGCAGCGAATACCCATGATCGTAGAACTCGTCTTCGATGCTTTGGAGCATGTGTGCCAGGAACGGATTCGCCAGGTCAGGGACAACCACTCCGAAAGTGGTGCCTTTGCCTGTCAGCAGTGCCCTGGCCGCGTTGTTCGGACGGTAGCCGGTCTGCTTAATCGCTTCCAGCACACGTTTGCGGGTTTCGGGAGCGACGGGGCGCGAACCGTTGTTGATCACGTAGCTCACGACTGCTGTTGACGTGCCCGCCAGCTTGGCAACGTCGTTCTGAGTAGCTCTTTTCGCCATATCGATGTCTGCTTGGGTCAGGGCGTCCTCGTCGCGCTAAAACAAAGATAGAAGACCGGCTTCGTGCATGAAGGCGATTTTCTGTCCTTCACTTTAGCATCGTGGCCTAGATGGCATCTTCGATCAGTGTGAGGTCGCGGCCTCGAGTCTCCGGTGCGAAGAACGTGGTGATGAAGCCGATTCCAGCGGTGACCATGAAGTAGATGGCCAGCGGGATCCACGAGCCGGTCGCAGCCAGCAGTGCTGACGCGACCATCGGAGCGGTTCCGCCTGACAGGATGGATCCCAGTTCCTTGGCAATCGCCATTGTTGAGTAGCGGTGGCCGACGCCGAACAGTTCGACGCCGTAGGCAGCCTGCACGCCGAAGATTCCGAGGGAACCCAGACACATGCCGACCACGATGACTGCTCCGACAACGAGGGCGTCGCGCGATTCCATGAGGAAGAATGCGGGCACGCCGTAGATGACGAGCAGGGCGCAGAAGACGCGATAGGTGATGCGTCGTCCGAACCTGTCGGACAACCAGCCAGACAGTGGGATGACAGCAAAACCGAGGATTGACGCAATCAGCACTGCGGTCGTAGGGACGGACTTGTTCATGCCCAGCGCGTTGACGGTGTAGCCGACCAGGAATCCCTGAGCCATGTAGGACGGGCCGTTTTCACCGATGCGCAGACCCAGCATGACCAGGAAGGCTTTCCACCCGAAGGTCGACTTGGCGGGCTCGTTTTCCGCCTTGTCGAGGTCGGCCAGTTCGCGTGCTTTCTTCTCCTGATAGGTCTTGAAGACGGGGCTTTCATCCATCGAGCGGCGAAGGAACAGTGCGAATGCTGCGACCAGCACAGAGCACAGGAACGGGATTCGCCATCCCCAGGAAATGACCTGTTCGTGCGGCAGCAGCAGGACCAGCAGCCACACGATCGAGGCGAGCAGCGTGCCGCTGTTGGAGCCGACACCGATCAGCGAGGCGACCAGGCCGCGGTGGCGGGTGGGTGCATATTCGGCCAGCATGACTGCGCCGCCGGAAAGTTCGGCACCTGCACCGAATCCCTGGCAGATGCGCAGCAGGGCGAGCAGGATCGGCGCCCAGATTCCGATGGAGGCGTATGTGGGCAGAAGGCCGATTCCCGAGGTTGCGATACCCATGAGGGCGACGGTGAAGACAAGGATTTTCTTCCTGCCGACGCGATCACCGAGCCGTCCCAGCACGAATGCGCCCACGGGGCGGGCCAGGAAGCCGACCGCGTAGGTGATGAACGCGGAGAGCAATGCGATGATCTTGGTTTGTTCAGGGAAGAAGACATCGCTGAAGACCAGGCCTGCTGCCATTCCATACAGTGCGAAGTCGACGTATTCCATCGTCGTGCCCAGCCAGATTGACACGATTGCGGACCAGAAAGATTTGCGTCCGTGGGTACTTTCGAAGTGTTGATCGGCTATTTGATTGCGATGCTTGATGTGCGGCATCTGCCCTCCCCTGTTTCACAGGTTCACCATTGATTTCTGCGAGACGCATTCTATACGTATAGATACGAGGGTGCAAAACACTCTGGTCACTCGAAACGCCTCACTAAACGGAGGGAATCCAGGCGCATACTGAATTGGCCTGAGTTTTGAGAGCGGCGTGTTAGGCAGCCTTGAAGGCTGCGTGTTGAAAATGGTTGGTGTATCTCTCACCGGGTGGGATGTCCCCAATCGATGAATACAACCTGTCGGTATTGCACCAGTGGACCCAGCCGATAATCGCGGTCTCCCTTCTTGCCTGTTGGCCCAGGCAGCAACTTCAACGTGAATCAACTCGGACTTGTACCGCCCAATGACTGACTCCATCAGCCCATCGTCGTAGGCATCCCCAATGGCACCGATTGAGCCATCCATCCCGTGGCGTTGCAGCAGGTCGCGCAGATCAGTCAAGGTGTACTGACTACCCGCATCGGAGTGATGTATGACCCCAGCAGACTTAAAGAACGAGTCCTGACACTTCCGTGTGGCCAACGCCTGCCTCAAGGCACATGCGACCAGACTGTTATCCGTCTGGATGTCGACGACTGCAAGGATTTCTCTGGTGCACACGTCCTCAACAGAACTGACGCACACCCAACCCTGCAAGGTAGAAACGTAGGTGAAATCCGCCGCCCGCCACTGATCGGAGTGCGTTGCGACTTCTTCCGGCGCACGCTTGATTCCCAGGATGTTCATCAGTCGTTGTACCTGGTCACGGCCAATCCACCATCCAGCGCGCAGGAATACTTTCCAGAGTTTGCGCCTGCCACATAAACGCGCCTCGCCTTCACCCACAGCGTGTACAGCTTGTGGGCAGCATACGCTTCCTCGAGTTCGGCCTGTGTGGGGGGCAACCCGGCTGATGTAACGGTAGTAGGTTGCTGGCGAAATGTCGTATTCGTGCTCGTTGAACACGTGGCACATCCGCTCGATGGAATACAAGTGCCGGTGAATATGCAGAAAATTCACAATCACTTGAGCGCGGTAACGCTCCGCCTAGGCAAAAAAGCTGACGTCAGCTTCAAGATCTCGTCGGCTTCCTCAAGCCGGGCATTTTCCTCGCGTAGCTTGTTAAGTTCGGCATCTTTATCCGCCTCACTGGCTGCTACTTCCAGCGCCTCGGCCTGTTCCGCCTTTCTCATCCAGTTGCGCAACGTGGATGCTTCGATTCCCATCTTTGCTTCCACAACACGAATAGCTGCCGGCTTCGACGAGGCACCGCCAGCAAGGATATCAAAGCATATCTTCACCGACCGCTCCCTGGTCTCCTGGTCATAAGCACTGATAGCTATAGAAAAACCTTGCTAGGTATAGCATGCCCTCTCACAAACCCAGTCTGATTTACACCAGTTATAGGGAATGCAGATCCCATCGATAAGGATCTGGCCCATATATCTCGCCTGCAACTTGCGCTTTAGGTACTCGAACTTCCCAGCATCAGGCCGTTTTAGTGACAAGAGAGGTTTTAATTATCACGAGTTCCGTAATAAAATATCCTTCTAGCAGCAGTTTTATAAACAAGTCAGCTTGCGTTTTAGAGGTAATGTCAGTACGTGATTTAACTGCCAGGCACCCCAAACCGGTCGATCACAAGTGCTCGTCGAACAATAATTCAAAGCTTCATACCCCTCATCAAACCCCAATAACAACGCATTAATACTCATAATTCGGGTATGATCCCCAAACCACGAGTGACGGTGGTTAATTAAGCTCACGAAGCAATCTCTTACTACAAGAACCTTGGGAAATTTTGCTTTGCAGAGAGCAGAAGCAGTTCCTTACTTCGATATTTACAAGTTCCTTGAAAATAGCGAAGCCGCCCATATTCACTGCTCATATGGGCGGCTTACGCTACTTTAACTTCTCAGTTTTAGTCCTTTCTGACTTTCTTCCTACCAGCAGCAATCAGTAATCCGCCGGCTGCAAGAATCATCGCTGCGACTTGATACGGCATCCCAGCATATCCAGTTTTCGAGAGCTTTCCAGACTTGCGAGATTCAGACGCTTTAACGGCGTCATCGCCGTTCTTGTTGCTCCCACCATTCGGGTTATCAACCTGGACCTTCTTCCACACAGCCTTCACGACCGTGTCACCATTAACAGTAATCTCGGTGCCCGGCGCCACTTCCTGACCATCAACTTCCCAAGCCTTAAATTCCTGGGAGTCATCCGGAGCAGTAAAACCATTAGGCAACACCGTGTACTTACTGCCCTTATCCACAGTCGCACCATCCATACTGCCGCTACCACCATTACCGTCGTAGCTAACAGAAACCTGGACCTTCTTCCACACAGCCTTCACGACCGTGTCACCATTAACAGTAATCTCGGTGCCCGGCGCCACTTCCTGACCATCAACTTCCCAAGCCTTAAATTCCTGGGAGTCATCCGGAGCAGTAAAACCATTAGGCAACACCGTGTACTTACTGCCCTT
>OKOC01000100.1_pt1 | contig 39195 bp, 36 predicted proteins | sample 1612271 | NCBI WGS metagenome assembly OKOC01 (sample SAMN04436788, study PRJEB24849) | human gut metagenome | biome: human gut; feature: NICU; material: stool | host: Homo sapiens | place: USA: Saint Louis, MO | collected 2011-05-15
CACTAAACACCCCGCGACACGCCCACCCCATACACACATTTCGGGCATTAACCCCCATTTCGGGCATAACAAAAGCCCCACAGCCATTACGGCTATAGGGCACCAATCAAAAGAATCTAGGTATAAGAAAACCCGGCCACCATGAAGCGGCCGGGCAGCTAGAACCGGAAGGCTCTACTCGTACATTTCGACATAGTCCCAAGGAACTATGCCGCGCAAATACAGGATTAATGCCTCGGCAAACTTACCTGCTCCAAGGCTGTGCAAGTACTTTCGCAAATCCTCGTCCGAATACAGCTCGTCCTCTTCGGGAGTCAGCACATACCCAGCGAGCTCTTCCGGAGTCTTGTCGAAAAGATCTCTTGAGATCATGATGCCATCATATCCCGAATAACTCGTCGAAGAGAACACTTGCCTCTAGAAAATCTTCTTCACTCCATTGGTGGGCAGGTGTTTCTGCGGCCATCTTAATCGCGCGTTTGAGACTCCTGTTCCCAATTTTTGAAACGAAATACTGAGCATAAGCTCGAGCAAAAATCTCTTCAACTCTCGAAAACCTGCTATAAACCGTAAGGTATCTCGTGGTTCCGCGACCTGCCAGCAGGGTAGCAATGCTATTTGGAATAGTTCCCTTTGCTTGAGACGCAAACGTGCCTGCCCCTAAGAAATGATCAATAGCATGTCCATATTCGTGAAGTATCGTTATCTCGAGGTTCTCCAGCTCTGGATTGAGAAGTATTCTTCCGGTGTTCGGCATGTACTCCCCTCTGACAACTCCGCCATCTAAAGTTCTACGCGATTTCGACATCATATCGACCGGAAGCTTAGAAAAGCCTTTCGGTATTATTCTCTCGGTGCCAATCAAAGCGAATATTCGATTGTTTAAACCGCGCAGATCACTTTGGGTGCGAGGAACATTGGCCTTTTTCGTATAGTAATCGGGGAGAAGACTAAGAGACCTCTTTACTCCTGCTTTCGTCTTTAGCTTGCGCTCTGCAATGCTTTCTTTCCAGCTGATGACCGGTCCATACTCACCATGCGTCGTGGTCATGATCATCTTCGAATAGTCCGGGCTGCGAGCGCCTCGGTCGGATTCCCCGTAGCGTTCCTCGACTGCTGAGTGGACTTGTTCGAGCGTGTCGGGGTCGATGACCCATTCCTCGCCGGTGCCTGGTGGCAGTGGTCCGAAGTCGCAGTCGCATCCCGGGTGGATCGGCATGACGTGGTCGACCCTGTAGTGCTGGGTGGATGCCACGACGCACAGGCCGCAGTTTTCGCGGCCGGTGAGGATGCGGCGGTAGAACTGCACGCCGCCCGCGCGAGCGCGACGCATTGAGCGGTGTGCTTGGCGTGTTTTTGCCAGCTGCATGTCGCCGCCGATGAGCTGGTAGAGCCTCAGGCCACCTTCCTTGACAGCCTGATCGAGGGGTTTTCCCTGGCTGAGCGCCGTGTATACGCTGACGGCTGGCCGCCGGTATATCTCCTGCGGGTCGACGCCTCGCAGGCTGGTGATCGCGTCCTCGTCGACTCCTGTGACGGGGGCTTTCACGCCCATCGCCATGAGTGTCTGCTTGACGTAGGCGACTGTGAGGTTCGCGATCTGGATCTGTCCGGCTTTCACGCGAGGGACGATCGCCTGCACCAGCATGTCGATGTTCTCGTCCCTGTAGTCGGGCAGTGCCTGCCACAGTGCGTCGCCAAAGGATTGCAGTTGGCGTCGTATCGCGCCGACCTGCGAGCCGTACGCCTTGGCGATCAGATCCAGATCGTCCATCTGGCTCATCACGGTGCCCCGACAGGTTCAGGCGCGGCTTCCTGCTCGCCCTGTGTTGGTGTGCCAGCTGTTTGCGCTGCGAGCAGGAGAGCTTGCGCCATCTGCTCTTCAGACCTGCGTTGCTTGTCCTGGGCAACCTGCTCAGGCGAATAGCCGAGAATGCTGCGCTGGATCGTTTCCAGTGATTCCCCGGCTTCGCGCGCCATCTTCGCAGACGCATACTTCTCCGTCATTGACACAGCGTGAGGCGGCTCGAAGAGCACCTCAACGGTCTGCCCGTCCAGCTCCACGCCCTCCACCTGCAAGGCCTTGACCATCATGACCGCGAGCGCTGGCTTGAACCTGTTGATCCTGTCCCGGGCTTTGTCGACCCGATCAGTTATATTTTCAAGACCTTCTCACTGGCTTACCTTAAGCAATTCCAAGATGTCAGTGCTAACACAACCTCCGGTTCAGTAATGGTGGGTGCCGCCATCGCCATCATCGTGGTTCCATTCTTTGGAGCCATGTGCGACCGGTTTGGATCACGTAACGTCATTATGACCGGTGGGGCTTTTTCCGCGATCTACGCCTTCATCTTCCTCAAATTGCTGGAAAGCGGTACGGATCTGAATGCCTACATCGCTCTTGCGATCGGCACTGGCATATTGGCTCCTATGATGTTTGCCGCACAAGGCTCATTCCTATCACGGCAGTTCCCACCAGAGGCTCGTTCCACAGGTGTGGGCGCTGCTCGCGAGCTGGGCACAGCTATTGCCGGTGGCCTTGCGCCACTTGGGGCATTGTCGCTAGTTGTGGCTTCACCGACGAACTCAACAACTGGTGTGGGTATCGTTCTTGTCGCTTCAGGCCTTTTAGTCCTCATTGCTCCAATCTTCGACCAAGGCAAGCGTTACACGACGAGTAAGAACTGAATACGCGCGTCCTATCATCTTCGCGTGTGCGGGAAAGGAGGAAGCCAGCAGGCCTGCCCGAGGATTTCTCCCTGGTGGGCTGGCGAACTGGCTTCACGGCTATCGTATCGAGATTACCTTCGCGTGGACAGGTGTTGTGATTTGCCCGGGCGGGTCGGACAATGATGGGCAGACATCAACGAGCTGCACACTGCACAGCGAAGGAGGCACCGTGTCCGTCCAGTCAGCCCATTCAGACCAGTCAGCCCAGCCCAACCAGCCGACCCAGCCAGTGAAACCACCCGTAACTGATGACGATCCACTGTTGACTGCTCCGACCACTCCGGTCACCAACGAGACGATCCGCACTCAGCTTGCGCACCGCACGATCCGCGCATTCACAGACGAGCCGGTCGCTGAAGACATCATGGACACGCTGATCGACGTGGCACGCCGCTCGCCCACCTCCAGCTTCTACCAGCAGATGACGATCATCCGTGTCACGAACGAGGACACGCGCAACGCGCTGGCCCGCAACGCGGGCCAACCCTACATTGGAGGCACGAAAGGCGAACTGGTCATCTTCGTCGCGGACCTGCATCGCAACGCCGTGATCCGCGAGCGCGCAGGCCAGCCCACCGACCCGGCATCAACGATCAACGCCTATCAGCAGGCCGGCCGCGACACTCTGATCGCCGCGCAGAACTACGTGATCGCCGCTGAATCCCTCAGGCTCGGCGCCGTCTACCTTGGCTCCATCGGCGCGAAGCCGCAGGAAACAATCGATCTGCTCGGATTACCCGCACACACCTACCCCGTTGTCGGAGTCCTGGTTGGCCACCCGGCCCAGGAACCGCAGTTCAAGCCGCGGCTCCCGCGCGAGCTGACAGTTGGCGTTGACGCATACCCTGACCTGGACTCCGATCAGGCACGCGCGGCACTGGATGACTACGACGCCCTCGTCACCCGGTACTACGACATGCGAAACCTGAACAGCCGCGTCGACTCGTTCAGCAACCAAATCATCTCGAAGTACGGCACGAGCCCATCGGAAACTGCCCCCGCCATGCAGGTCATGAACGATCAGGGCCTCATTCAGAGGTAGTCCTCAGAACCCGTCAGCTGAGCGGCTCCCAGAATCTGTCAACAGGCAGATCTCAAAGCTAGTCAGCAGGCAAATCACAAATCCTGTCAGCAGCTCGTTCTTAGAAGTAGTTCGCGGGCGTCTCCCCGCTTACGGCGCGCTTAATCGGCAAAAATGTCGCGAATGCGCAGATCAGTGCTGCCAGGGCGCAGCCGACCGTCGTCAGGAAACCTCCGATGGCGCCGAACGCATCGATCAGGTGACCACCGATCAGTGAGCTGACAGACTGACCGACCACCCACATCGTTCCGCACAGCGCCATGCCTTCGGTAAACCGGTAGGACGGCACCATACGCACAATCATTTGATTCACGTTCACCACTGTCGGCGCCTGTGCCAGCCCGGCGATGAACATGACGATCGCGGCACCCCACATGGAGTGCACGAATACCAGCATCGAACAGCCTACGGCCAGCGCAATCAGCCCGATGTAGAAACGTTTCCACAGCTCACCCTTCCAGTCGATCGCACCGTACGTGAGGGCTGCGATCATGGATGCAGCTGAAAAACAGGCGGTGATCACGCCGGACAGTTCCTGGTGGCCCTGCTCGCCACTGAACGCCACGACCGACAGTGTCGTGATCGACAGGAACGCGCCGTAGGCCAGCTGAATGATCAGCATCGATGCGAACGCAACCGACCACAGGCCCTGGCGCGCCGCCGGTTGTGGCTGCGGGGTTTCGGTGGGCAAGTCGCCCTCGTCCGTGGTGGGTGAAGTGACGAGGGAGTCCTGCACGTCGCCATGACGGTGCAGTATTCGCGAGACCTGGCGCGCGATGGATCGGTGGCGGGTCGCGTACTGCGGGGCCGGTTCGTAGGTCGAATCTGCCAGCATGATCCACATGCCCACGCTCATGAGGACGGCGGCCAGGCCAAGGGACACGAGCGGCGAAATGGAGGTGGCAAGGAAGGCTGCCAGCGGATTACCAATCACCCACATGCATTCTTCGAGGGTGGACGTCAGTGACAGGGCAGAGTTGAGACCCTGTGGGCGTCCGCGCAGGGCGACTGCCCACCGTGCTCGCAGCATGGAGCCGAACGGTGCGTACAGGCCGAGCAGGGGGCTGAGAGCAAAGAGCACCCAGATCGGGGCGCGCAGCGCCAGGGCCACCATGACGGCGATGTCGGCCAGAACCCAGATCGTGATGATGGGAATGGAAACGCGGCGCTGGCCGTGGTTGTCAACCAGACGCCCAATGATCGGGCCGGCAACGGCCGAGGTGAGCGCCACGACCGCTGACAGAGCACCCGCCAGACCATAAGAACCGTAGGCGTGCTGAACGCCAATGAGCATGCCCATTCCGACCAGGGGAAACGGGAACTGTGCGATTGTGCCGCCGAATGCGAAACGAGGGGTGCGCGGAATGCTCAGCAGGGAGCGGTAGACCTTCACACCGCGTGATGGCCACTCATCTGCCGGCGAGCTGGAAGAGTGTGACGCATCGGCGGCGCATTTGGAAGTCTCGGGTGCAGGGGTCACATTCTGCGCGCTCACGTGTTCTCCGCAAAAATCGAGCTGAACTACTGTGTGAAGGGATTGATGAGGGCTGCATAGTCAGCATGCCCTCTCAGTGCACCATTCTCCACCATCGAGCAGGTTGTCGCACCGTGATTCTCCACGCATACACATCGAACTTTCAGTGGCCGCGCAGCATCGGCAGATCCGGGGTATTCATGGGGATATCGTGCGATCCAGCAACCGGATCAGCGATAGTTTACTTCCCGTGAGCGGCCAGTGCGGAAAAGTCGTGGGCGAATATGGCCACGTCATCCCAGTTGGTGAATTCGACACGCTGGGTGAAGTCAATGTCGCGTCCCATGAAACGGCGGATCATCTTGATTACCGCGGCATCGAACGGGTTGTAGAGCGAAAAATCGAGGTCACCGGCAAATACGTCAATCATGTCCGGTTTCCATGGGGTGTGTTCGAAGAAGCGACGCATGTACACGTTTGTTTCGGGGGTGTTTTTGCCATCATTCGCGGCCACGAGGTTCACTCCGAAAAAAGCACTGGGGATGTGAGCCAGTGCTGCAGCGTTGGTGCGGGCAAAGCGCCACACTCGTGGGGAAAAATAACCGTACCTGGTGGAGGCTCCGACGATGACTGCCCGACCCGGTGCAGGCTCGATGCGTTCGCGTCCCGTGATGTCCAGGACGCGAGCATCGTTCCCGTCCTGGCGCAGAATGTCAGCGACGCGCCCACAGATGCGGCGTGTATGTCCAAATCGGCTTGAGCAGAGCACCGCGATGTCCATAAACCCAGTTCCTGTCCGTCACATGTCAGGTACGGATCCACATCATAGTGCGGTTTTGCGGCTCGTAATATGACAGACTGTGGCAAAGAGCGTGCTGCGCGCACAGTTCCCGCTGCTCACACCGTTTTGATCGCGTCCTTGAGTGCAACGCGCTTGCCGATGCGCATCACCGCACGCTCGTACACGATCGAGCTCAACCACACCAACGCCACCGTGGTGACGATCAGGATCGCCGTGCTGATGAACGGCTCCCACCACTGTGCCGTTCCCATGTACAGGCGTATCGGCATCGCAATCGGAGCACTGAATGGCACATAGCTCATGACGGCCATGACCGTGGTGTTGTCAAAGTAGAGGATGACCAGAACGTACGGAATCATGATGAGCATCATGAGTGGCCCGGTCACTCCTGCGACGTCTTCCTGGCGTGACACCAGTGAAGCAGCACCGGCATAGAGCGCAGCCAACACGATGAAGCCCAACAGGAACAGAATCACGAACCAGATCAGAGCCGATCCCAGCTCACCGAGCAGCAAATCCTGCCCCGTCACCAGCAGACCCGTCGTCGCCAGAATTGCAGCCACACCGATACAAGTGAACGCCACGATCGTGTTACCTGCGATCTTGCCGCACATCAGTGCGCGCGCACCCGTCGTGGCCAGCAGAATCTCCACAATGCGGCTCGACTTTTCCTCCACGACGCCTTGCGCCACGTAACTGCAGAATGTGACCGCACTGAGCATGAACAGGGCCGCAAAGATGAGCGAGATCATGAACGCCATCATGCTGTCCACTTGTGGTGGATCCAGAAGTTCAACCTTTGGGTAGGCCGCCAATACATTGATCACGTTGGCCGGTTCTTTTTCCAGTGCCACCACTGTCAGGCCAACGGGTGAGTCACCCTCGTCAATGACGGCTTCGACGCTGCCGTCGCGCAGGAGTTCTTCACCGCCGGACCTGTCAGCAACTTCGGTGGCATCCAGCCCCACGCTCGTGGCCATCTGCGTAACGGAGGGTCCGACAGTGGCGACCGAAGGCACCTCATCATCGCCGCCGAGCAGCCCGGGGATGATGGTGCCCGCCAGGACGCCAAGACCCACGATCGACACCATGACGATGAAAGCTTTGGACGTGAATCGTGTTTTTGCCTCGCGTGCGGTAATCAGCACGACTTGCTGGAACCAGTTCATTCGATGACCTCTTTGAAGATTTGTGCCAGTGAGGGGACGATGGGGCCGAAGTGCAAGAGCTGACCCGCTACGTCGCGACGGTGCAGAGCCTGCTCGACGACGCGTTGTTCTGCCTGCTCGTCGGGTGCTGAAAAGCGTGCAAATCCGCCTTCCAGGGCGCTGACTTCGATTCCGGGCATGTCACGAATCCACCCGCAGTCACCGCTGACTTCGATTTCGAACGAGCGGTCCGAGTACTGTTCGCGCAGCTCTTCCCTCTCTCCCGCGGCCACGATGTGACCGTCGCTGATGATGACGAGGTCCTCACATAGGCGCTCGACCACGTCGAGCTGGTGAGAAGAGAAAAGCACCGGAATACCTGTGTCCGATATGCGTTGCAGGACGCCGAGCACCACATCCACCGCGAAAGGATCCAGACCGGAAAAGGGTTCATCGAGGATCAGCGCTGTCGGGTGGTGCACAATCGCCGCCGCGACCTGGGCGCGTTGTTGATTGCCAAGCGACAGGTTTTCCACCGGTTCCGCAGCGCGTTCCGATAAGCCGAGTTCATCAAGCAGCTCATCAGTGGACGTGGATGCGTCGTGCGCGGACACGCCGTGCAGACGCGCGAGGTAGATGAGTTGTTCGCGCAGCGGCATTTTCGCGTACAGGCCGCGTTCTTCTGGCATGTATCCGAATTGCGCGCGCTGAGCGGTGCTCGTCGTGTGTGAATCGATCAGGACTTCACCCGAGTCAGCTTCCAGGACGCCCATGATGATACGCATCGTCGTTGTTTTCCCGGCGCCGTTTCCGCCAACGAAACCCGTCATGCGCCCATCGGCAACAGTCATGGACAGATCGTGGAGGACCTGGTGGCCGGAAAATGACCGGTTAAGATTTCGAACTTCCAGCATGGTGCTTACGCTACGTGCCACCTGAGCCGATCCGCATCCGTCTGGCGGATGATTCCTATCGGTCGTGCGACTGATTTTCGCTTCCCGCCACCTCCCTGACCCCGCGCCCGCAGGATCATGACTTTATGCTGGATTCATGACGGGTCCGATTGTCGAGTTGAACTCCACATGGGTCAGGCCGCGTCCCACTGAACAGGGGCTCAGGCGTGACATTGTGTTGGCCTGCGTGCTGGCCGCATGGTCAGCTCTGACGGTTCCCCTCTACTTGCGTTCGGGCATATTCACGGAAGTTGCCCCCATGTGGCTGACGCTCGCCTCCCTGGCGATCACGTTTACAGCTTCCGCGCTGCGCCGACGCATTCCCTGCACCGTGGCCCTCATTATCACGGCGGCGTTCCTGGTCAATGCGCATTTTGGCGTGCCCGAACAATTGGTCACCTCCCTGTGCCTGTCGATCGCTCTGTACACGGTGGGCGCGTGGGGTCGCCAACGCGTGCGCGCATTGGTGGTGCGGCTGGTCTGCACCGCGGCGATCGTGATCTGGTGCGTCGTGTGGCTCATCCTCGCCTCCTCCAATGTCGAACTTTTCCCCGGTATCTCCCGCGCCGGCGTCTTTTCTGCCTATGCCACGGTCATTCTCATCACCGTCATGACAAACCTGTTGAACTTGACACTTGCCTGCGCAGTCGGTGAAGCCTCCTGGCAGTGGGCACGCACGCGGGCACGCCTCGAAGCGCAAGGCGGAGAGTTGGAACGGGAACGTCGCACCACCGCTACCCAGGCTGTCGTGCTGGAACGACTGGCTATTGCGCGCGAACTGCACGACGTGGTGGCTCACCACATCTCTGTCATCGGCATCCATGCCGGCGCTGCCCGGTTGAACCTGACATCGGATCCTTCGAAGATCGGCCCCGCCCTGGAGCACATCGAGGAAGGCACGTCCGCCGTGGTCACAGAGCTGCGCCGCCTCGTGCACACGTTACGTGACCCGAGCAATGGTGAAGACGGGCCGACCGTCGGCATCGCACAGATCCCTTCCCTTGTAGAAGAGGCCGCGCACATCGGTATGGATGTAACCACAGTTGTGGTGGGTGAGCCGCGTCCGGTGCCGATGCTGGTCGACGTCGCTCTATACCGCGTGGCTCAGGAGGCGCTGACGAACGTGCGTAAACACGCGCCGAAACGCAGCCGCGTCCAGGTCATCGTCCGGTTCGCCTCTGATGCGGTGGAGGTTGAAGTGGTTGACACGTCCAGGGCAATGATTGCCGATCGACGAGGGCGGCCCGCGCATTCGGCGAGCACGTCAACGGGAATGGGGTTGCGTGGTATGCGTGAACGTATCGGTGCGGTCGGGGGTACTGTCGAAGCGCATCCCGGTCAATACAGCGGGTTCGTCGTGCGCGCACATGTCCCCCTGATGAAATCGACCGGTGATCGTGATCCCAGCACAGTCGCCAGGCAGGAGATGGCATGATTCGAGTCGCCCTCGTTGATGATCAGGCGTTGGTGCGTTCCGGGCTGCGCATCATTGTCAACACTGCTGACGATATGGAGGTTGTCGCTGAAGGTGCGAACGGACTGGAGGCACTCGACATTGCACGCAGTGCGAGGCCGGATGTGATCTGCATGGATATTGAAATGCCCGTGAAAGATGGGCTCAGCGCGGCGCGCGAGATTGTGGACGAATGTGCAGATAGCGGGCCGGAGATCATCATGCTGACAACGTTTGGAGATGATCACTACGTTGTTGATGCTGTTTCTGCCGGCATCAGCGGGTTTCTGCTGAAAACGTGCAGGCCTGAGGAACTTCTCGACGCGATTCGGCGCGTCGCTGAAGGCAAGGCGATACTGGATGATGACGTGACGCGCATTGTCATGAACGCGATGCGTCAGCGGAGCGAAGGTGCTCGTGGCGAAGGTGGTACTCGTGGCTCTGAAATGGATGCGGGCCACGCTTTGGATCCACGCCAGGCTCTGGAAGCCGCCAATGTGACTGACCGCGAGCGCGAGGTACTCGAACTTCTGGCAGCCGGCCACACCAACGCGGAAATCAGCGAGGCTCTTTTTGTCAGTGAATCCACGGTGAAAACTCACGTGTCGAGTTTGCTGCGCAAGGTGCACGCTCGTGATCGTATTCAACTGGTGGTGTGGGCACATGCGCACGGCATCAGACCGCGCAGCTGACGTCAGGCCCACACGGTGCGTACCCGTGAATGCGTCTGATTGTTGCGGCTGGCCAGGCGAGCCTGCGCCAGCGGCCTCATCGCCTCGGCGCCCGATACCTCCACAAGCTGGCAAGGTCCAATCAGTTCGGCCCAGGCGCGCGCGAATTCTTTGGCTCCGGCTTTTCGCCTTCCCACCTCCTTGGGAACCTGCACGTACAGTGCCGAGGGTGAGATCCGTTGCGCGATCCAGCTGACCATGCGCAACAGCAGCGTCGACGGGCGCTGCGAATCTCCCTGAAAGGTCACGCGCAGCAGAAACCGCGGTGTCTCAATGGGAGCGAAGACTTCACTGACTGCATCAATGATGGTGCGTGCACTCGCATCGGGCACATCCGGCAAAGACACGACATAGCCGGCGGGCATTGCCTGGGTTCCCACTGTGACTGCGCCGTAAGGGCGGACCTGAACCTCATCGAGTGAGACAAGGCGCTGGCCGCGTTCTGAGGCGACAAGGCCGCGAGAGACGGCTACAGTGGCACCGGCATAGACGCGGGCGGGGTGTGAACGCCCTCGTAACATGCGCCATATTTCAACGGGGAGCCGCCATGCGCCTGCGATGCCCAGGAGCACCACCATGAATGCCAGTGCTATCAGGATGCGGACAGGGTGCGTGCCCCACATGACGAGCATTGGCCAGATGATGCCGGCCAGCAGGGCACACAGGCCGGAAAGGAGGGCCACGGCTGTCCAGAGGGTGGGCGACGAATAGAACGTTGGATTCTTTCCGGCCGACACTGCCGTGTCATGGCTGGTGTCGCCTGAATAGGGCTGGCCGATACCCCACTGTTCGTAGGTGGCGGCTCGTGACGCTATGAGCTGCAGTGTCTGCTCATTGAGCTGGTTGATGGTGGCACGCCTGTCGCCTTCAAGAAGTGCGCGCAACCTGGCTTGCCCAGTGAGCGTGAGCGAGTGATCGATGCCGGTGACGATCTGTGGGAACTGACCTGATAGCAGGGTGTTGGCGGGCTGCGGCTGGTTGCCGGGGTGCGGGCGGTCGCTGACTTGCAAGTAGTCGCTGGCCTGCGGGGCATGACCGATTGGCAGGGTGACATCCAGTCCCCACAACTGTTCGTGGCGACGATTCATACGCGATATTTCCGCATCAGAATCCAGGGAGATACGCGGCGGCATCACACAGATCACTCCCCAGTTGTGCGCCACCTTTCCTGGCCATTGGGGATCCAAGCGCAGTGTGCGCCCACGCAGCTGCTGAGTTGCAGCTGATGTGGCCACAGCGGTCAGGTCAATCAGCGTGTTGACGGCCGGGCAGTTCCATCCCTCCCCCAGCAAGCCTCGGGTGCCGACCAGCAGACGTACTGTGCCTTGCTCCATCAGTGCGGATACCGCTCTGACAAGCACTGCCGCAGAAGGGGAGGATGATTCCACTTTGACTCTGGTCACCAGGTGGTCAGCGTGCTCCGGCTCGTTCTCGTCACCGCTATCAACTGCCAGGCGCAGACCGCTGAGTTCTTCAAGGGCGGGAATGATCCACTGCGCGTCAGCGCTGGCAACATGCAGGTGCTGTGAGGTCAGCAAAATCGGGTGCAGTCCCGCTGTTGTCGCGTCAGCACACACTCGGGCAAAACATTCCACCGCGCTGGCAACGGGGCCGGTGGAGCGCCCTCGTCGATTCCCTTCAGTGGCAAAGTCGCACACGATAACTGCCCGAACGTGTTGACCGTCCGCGCTTGCCAGCTCGTGATGCACAATATCGACGGCCGCATCGTTCTTGGCGTGTGACTGCGCCATGACGGTGTCAACCGGATTCCGACCCGCACGGATCCCTCTGTCAGTCAGGTAATATCCAAAGTCTTTGAGTGTGCGGCGCATCGCGTGCCATTCATCGGCTCGGCTCGCATCCGGCAGAATCTTCTCCAACGCGAAGCGTGCACACACCCGTATGGCGCTGTCGATGCTGGGGCGTCTGTTGCCGATCAGTCTGGGCAGTGTGAGTGCTGCAGGGTGATCACCGTGGGTGTGAATCAGAACCTGCGCAGCTGATTCCGTGAATGCATAATCGGCCTCCAATTGTGCATCTATACCTGTAGGCTGCTCGCCGTCTATACCTATGAAACCTATTGATTCCAACAAAAAGTCGAGGCCTTCACCCCCTGCAAAAACTGCCTTCAAAAATCTACGCAATTGGCGATCATGAGAGGTAAGGAATGTGATTTCATCATCTGCCGGCTCAGTGAACCACACAAGATCCCGGTATGGTGCAAGGTTGCCTTCCCGAACGACGGCAGGGGTCGGAACCTCAAAGTCGACGTCACCGAACAAACCTGAATAGGTGTCAAATGCGCGGCCATCGTCCACACTGGGCAGCGTGGCGGTCAGACCGATCACGATCGGTTCGCGGCCACTGGCACGAATACGCGCCAACAGCAGTCCGATAACCAGTGCCCAGTGGTCAAGCAGATGATGGCATTCATCAAGGATGACTGTGCGCACGCCAGCCTGAACTATCCGATCAATTGCAGCAATTGCATGAGGGTGCAGTACGCGTTCCACCAGCTTAGGATCCTGCGCTGTCAGGGTTGTGCGGATCTTGGAGGCTCGACGAGAAATGCCGGAGCGATAAGCCGCGCTATTTGAGCTCTTCAGATCTTTCAACCATTCGTCAGCCGCCTGCACTGAGCGGCCCGCATCCACCAGGTCGTCGATCCACTGCTCCCGCGCCAAATCAGCAACAGCATCTGTGCTGCGGACGGTGGACAATGCCTGATATGTCAGCGCAGTGAAATCGCCGACCAGTTCCGGATCTTCGCTGATCGTAGCTTGAGGTTCATCGTCCGGCACGGGTGCATAGGCGGCGGCCGCCCGGCTCAGCTTCGTGGCAGTCAGAGCCCATTGATGGCGAATAGTTGTCGTGGGAGCCAGTGCAACGGCTTTCCATCCTGAACGCATGGCCAGCATCAGGCCGACCAGTGTTTTGCCTGCTCCTGGCGGCGCCACAATATGCAGGGGATGATCCGGGCCTGGTGTCAAAGTGGCAAGAATGTCGCGTTGGTACGTGCGCAGGGTTCCCGTGAATTGCCACGTGCTCAGTGGGCGCTCCTCTTCACAGCTATCGGTATCACAGCGCTGACGCCTGTTCCTGTGCGCATCACAAGGCACAGCTGAGTCGTCATCACGTGCGCTCGATTCGGGCTTGTGCATGCTCCACTCTAACCTGATGCGCGGACCACCAGCTCACAGGGCAGCAAGACAGGAGCTTCCGTATGTTCGCCGTTGATCAGGTCACGCAGCATCCGCGTGGCAACGTCAGCCATCTGATCAGCAGGGTTCGTCAGTGACGTCAATGGCGGAGTGAAGCTCGCTCCCATTTCCGAGTTGTCGATCGACACCACGCAAACATCATCCGGTATGCGAATGTCCTGGTCACGCCACACATTGATTGCGGCCATCGTCATCAGGTCCGACGAGGAAAAAACAGCGTCAACTTCGCCGCGCTGAATCGGCTCTATCAACTGATACCCCGCCCGGGCTCCCGATTCAGCAGTGAACGAGCCGTTGACAACGAGTGCCTCGATATCGTGAGTTCGCAGCTCATCACAGAAACCAGCCAGACGATCCTGCGCTGCCACCATATCCGTTGATCCGGTGATAATAGCCGGTTTGCGCGATCCACCCTCGACCAGTCGGCGGGCAGCCATACGACCAGCCTGCTTGTTATCCACATCGACCCACGACTCAAAGGAGGTGGATTGTTCGGGTCGTCCGATGAACACGATTGGAATGGGCGCGTGCATGAAGGTTTCAACCTGGCCGGGGATCTGGTGATGAGAAGTCACGATCGCACCGTCCACATGCCCGTCGTACAGGAATGGTCGCAGGCGCTGGTGGTGGCCTTCCTTGTCTGCAAATGCCAGAACCAGTTGCACGTCCGTGTCATCCAGGCTGGAGACAACCGCCTGCACAACCGAAGAAAAGAACGGGTCGGAAAAGATGCGTTGATCCGGCTCAGGCACAATCAGCGCGATCGTGTCAGTTCTCCGGGTCACGAGCGAACGGGCCGCACGGTTAGGCCGATAGTTCAACTCCTTGACAGCGCGCTGCACGGCGCGCACTTTCTGCGGTGACACACGGGTATCCCCGCGCACGACACGCGATGCCGTTGCACGTGACACGCCAGCTGCACGCGCCACGTCCTCAAGGCGCACTGCGCCCGTGCGTGGGACTCCCATGACTCATCCTCTATTCCTGGGCGTCTGGAATCTCCAGCGTTCCGGTACGCATGACGTCGCGATACCACAGCGCTGATGCCTTCGGTACTCGCTCGAGCGTGTCATAGTTGACGCGCACGATGCCGAATCGCTTCGAATATCCCAATGCCCATTCGAAATTGTCCATCAGTGACCATTCCAGGTAGCCGCGCACGCGGGCGCCCTCGTCAATTGCCTGGTGAACAGCTGCCAGATGATCACGAATGTACACCAAACGGTCGTGCGAATCGTCCACGTAGTCGTGCTCATCAGCAGCATCAGGGTAGGCGGCACCGTTTTCGGTCACCACAAGGTCAGCTCCTGCCGGCCCGGTGTATTTCTGATGTAGGTCGGTGAGCAGCAGGTACAGGTCGTGGGCGTCAACTTCCCATCCCATATCTGTCAGCGGCAAGTTGCGCGAGACTACGCGCACAGATGATGAACCGACTTCCGGGCTGGACCGCAGCACTCCCTGCGCGTTCGGTGCAGGCACCGATTTCCTGTATCCGTCCTCAGGTGCGGCCACTGCCATTCCGTTATAGAAGTTGACGCCCAGCACGTCGATCGGCACATGAATCGTCTCCATGTCTCCGGGGCGTACATACTGCATGATGTCGGCTTCCAGACGCATGTCTTCGACCACGTCAGCAGGGTATTCGCCGCGGAAAATGGGGTCGAGGAAGATACGGTTGTGTAGCCCGTCAATTCGTCTGGCGGCATCACGATCAGCCTCGCTATCCGGGTCAGCGGGGTGTGCGACAGTGAAGTTCAAGGTAATTCCACGCGTCGGCTCCTCACCTTTTTCATTGGCGAGGGCGTCGATGGCACGCGTTGCCAGTCCGTGCGCCAACAGCAGGTGGTGCGCCGCCGCCACAGCCTCATCAGGGCTGGTGTGACCGGGTGCATGCTCACCGCATGCGTAGCTGAGGAATGACGAGCACCACGGTTCGTTCAGCGTTGTCCACACGTCCACGCGGGCGCCAAAACGGTCGTATACGGCGGCTGCGTAATCAGCGAACAGTTCGGCGGTGTGGCGGTTTGTCCAGCCGCCCTCGTCCTGCAGGACCTGCGGCAGATCCCAGTGGTAGAGCGTGAGCCACGGCTTGATTCCCGCTGCGCGTAGCTCATCGATCAGGTCACTGTAGAACGCCAGGCCTTCTTCGTTGAGGGTGTGCCCGTCAGGCATGACCCGCGCCCACGACACGGAGAATCGGTAGGTGCCGACGCCGAGGTTTTTCATCAAGGCGACGTCTTCTTTCATGCGGTGGAGGTGGTCGCATGCGACGTCGATAGTGGATCCGTCGATGATGGCGCCCGGGGTTTGGCAGTGAACGTCCCAGATGGACGCAGCTTTCCCGCCCTCGTATGCGCCGCCTTCAACCTGAGCTGCCGCGGTGGCGACGCCCCATCGAAAATCTTCAGGGAAAGTGAGTGTGGTCATCCTTTGACAGCTCCTTGCATGACGCCGGAGACGAGGTGTCGTCCGGCCAGGAAGAACAGAATAATCAGTGGTGCCGTTGCCACGACGACGCCTGCCATGATCAGGGAGTAGTCCTTGAAGTAGGAGGCTTGCAGCAGTTGCAGTGCAACGGGCAGTGTTGGGTTTTTCGCGCCCAGAACGATGAACGGCCAGAAGAAGTTGGTCCATGAGCCGACGAACGTGAACAGGGCAAGCATCGCCGCGGCGGGTCGTGCAGCTGGAATCGCCACTGACCAGAACGTGCGGAACATGGAGGCGCCATCCACGCGGGCTGCCTCGATCAGTTCGTAGGGCAGTGCGTCGCGGATGTACTGCGTCATCCAGAACACGCCGAATGCGCTGACCATGCCCGGCACGATGACGGAGACGAGTTTGCCGCTCCATCCCAGTTTTGTCATCACCATGAACAGCGGGACAACGCCCAGCTGTGCGGGCACCGCCATCGTCGCGATGATGAAGGTCAGCAGCGGTTCACGCCCGCGGAAACGCAGCTTCGAAAACGCGTAACCCGCCAGCATCGAGAAGAACACCACAGAGGCGGACGAGATCACTGCGACGATCACCGAGTTGATGAACGCCCCCCACACGTTGATGTCGGAGTTGAGGACGCGCTGAATATTCTCGATCAGGTGCCCGCCCGGAATCAGGGAGGGAATCGGATTCTTGGCAATGTCAGGCGCGGTGGACGAAGCGAGCAAAAACGCGAAGTACAGCGGGTAAGCAGAGATCAGCAGGATCACTACCAGCAGTGCGTACTTGTACCACCGCGGCCGCTGGGTCGTGCCGAAACCACGATGTTCGGGTGTGTCCGCGCGCCGGCCACGCTTTTTCCGCACAGGTTCGGAGAGCTCATGAGCAGTTGATTGAACTGACGAGGCAGCCTGGCTCTTTCCTTCCTGAGTCCGTGCCCTGATGGTGCGACGACGGTCTTGCCTGGCTCTCGCGCGCGCCGCTGCGCGCGCAGCCCTTTTGCCGCATCGCTGCTCAATCATGGCAATCGACGGCTGGTAAGCACCTTCAAGGGTACTCATGACAGGTCAGCTCCTTTCCCTGCAGAAGTTGAATGTGCCGAACGGTGATCGGAGTGTGCGGCCGAGGTGGCAACCAGTTCGTGCTGCGCACCCGATTTGTCGGAGCGATGTTGTGCTTCGACGGCGCGCCGACGCGCCTCGCGCTTCTCAGCACGGGAAATCCTTCGACCGGAGGAGGAAATTCGCTTGGTCAGGAGGAAGTTGATCGCCGCGAAGAAAACGATGATGAGGAAGAGCAGCCATGCCACGGCAGATGCCTTACCGAAGCTCTTTTGCGCGCCCCACCCGACCTGGTACAGGTACATCGTCAGGGTCAGCCACTGGTTGTCGGCGCCGCCACCACCCATCGTGTCGTACATGCGCGGCTCGTCGAAGATCTGCAGGCCGCCGATAGTGGAGGTGATGACAACGAAAATAATGGTCGACCGAAGCTGCGGGATCGTCACCGAAAAGAACTGGCGGGCCGGGCCTGCCCCGTCAACGGTTGCCGCTTCGTACAGTTCACGCGGAATCGCCTGCATGGCGGCCAGAAGAATCAGAGCGTTGTACCCCGTCCAGCGGAAATTCACCATATTCGCAATAGCGATATGGGAGGCCAGAGCGTTGGCATGCCAGCCGATCGGACTGATGCCCACCATGCCCAGCAGCGTGTTGATCATGCCTGACTGGTCAGCGAAAACTTTCGAGAAGATCAGGGCCACGGCCACAGGCGCCACAACGTAAGGCAGCAGCACACCCATGCGCCAAAATGTCCTGGCACGCAAGTTGGCATCGAGCACCCAGGCAATGAATATCGCGGCGATGATCTGCGGAACTGAGGACAGTAAGAAAATTGAGAATGTATTGCGCAGCGCGATCCAGAAGACTGAATGGTCCAGAACGGCTGCGTAGTTTTCAACTCTGTTGAACCCTTTATCCCCACCGATCAGGTGCCATTTATGGACGGACACCCAGGCTGTATAGACCAGGGGGAACAATCCGGTCACGGAGAAAACAATAAAGAATGGCGAAATGTACAGATACGGAGAGGCTTTGTACTCGAATCTACTGAGACGATCTCGCCATGTAACGCGCGCAGTGGCAGCATCGCTCGACATGGGTTTTCCTGCGTTCTTTCAGGTAGAAAAGCACGAATGTGCAAGATGGATCCGATGAGCTGGGGACTGTGGCGGGCCCATTTTGAGCCCGCCACAGTCTCACAGTGAGGAGTTATTGAAGATCAAGCTGGTTGTATTCAGCAATAACCTTGTCCCAGGACGCCTGGGCATCATCAGTCTTGTCGACATCGACGCGCGTAATGCCGTCGGTGACCAGCGTGGTCAGAGCGAAGAAGTTGGGTCCCTTGTACGGCTGGACCGTGATCTTCTTCGACATGTCAGAGAAGATCTGCCCGATCGGAGCGTTGTTGAAGAACTCGTTGGTGTATTCGGTCAGCTCCGGAGAATCCAGTGCTTCCAGCTGCGAGGGGAAGTTGCCCTTGGTCTCGAATGCCTTGATCTGCTGTTCGGGTGCGGTCAGCCAGGCCGCGAGTTCCCTGGCTTCCTCCGGGTGTGCGCCCTGCGCAGGAACAGTCAGGTAGGAGCCGCCCCAGTTGCCACCGCCACCGGGGAAGACAGGAGCCACGTCCCAGCCTTCGACGCCTTCAGCATTTCCTTCGACAACGCCGAGCATCCACGGCGGGCACAGCATCGTGGCAAAACCATCATTCTGGAATGCGTTGGTCCAGTCTTCCGACCACTGTGACAGGTGGGCAGACAGGTTATCCTCGACCGACGCCTTCAGTACCTGGTCGTACACCTTCTTGATGGTGTCGTTTTGGTCCAGCGGGATCACGGTGTTGTCAGACTCTTCGAAGGGCTGTTCAACCTGGTTCAAAATACCCTGGTAGGTACCGGTTCCACCGTCAAACCACGGAATTCCGGTTGCCTCGACGAACTGTTTGCCGACTTCGAAGTACTTGTTCCAGTCGCCTTCCAGCAGCTTGGCCACCTCATTGCGATCAGTTGGCAGGCCGGCTTTTTCGAACATGTCTGCGCGGTAGCAGATGGCTTCCGGACCGGCATCCGTGCCGTATCCCATCAGCTTGCCATCTTCAGTCATCGCAGCTTCGGCCTTCCAGTCCAGCCAGCGACCCTCAACGTCAGGTGAGCTCAAATCGACGAATTCATCTGGGTACTGCTTCAGTTCGGGCCACCAGTCCACTTCGATAGCTTCGATGTCCGACAGTCCGGATCCTGCTGCCAGACGGGTGAGCATGTTGTCGTGGGCTTCGTTCGAGGTGGCCGCTTTCTTCTGCTCGACCTTGATGCCCGGATGTGACTCCATGTATTCGTCAAAGAGGGTGTCGTAGCCAAATTCGTTGAATGTTGCGACAGTCAGCGTGATGTCACCGTCTGATCCGCCGCCAGCCTCGCCTGATGCTGAAGATTCCGATCCGCCGCCTGACGAGCAGGCTGCCAACGCAAGTGCGCCAATTGAGAACACCCCGATGGTGCCCATCATTTTTCTCGATCTCACAACTACTCCTTCGTATGTGATGGTGTCGTCCATTGCCGATGCGCATGGACCAGCGCCCTGATAAGGCCACCTTTGGGAGCGCTCTCTCATTGTGTTCACAGGCTGAGAGCGCTCTCAACAGGATGTTTCCCATCATGCCACCATAGTGAGTAGGCTGCCACCGTTAAATGGACACAATTTAGTAACACCTCTCACAAGGCGGGTGTTCAGGCTTTCGTCGGTACTTCTTGTGCCTGACGGCAACCGTTGCTCACAGTGCCACAGCTGTGGAGACCAGCGTCGCTACGGCGACGATTAACAGCAGCCCACCGAAAGTCAGTGTCAGGGTGCTGTCTTTGGCTCGAGTGGTCAATTTTCCGCCGAAGATTCCACCCACCATTGAGGCAGCCGCGAACGACAGTGTCACAACCCAATCGACGCTCACGTGAGTTCCCACCCGAGATAGCAGTCCCATCGCTGAGGCAATGATCATGATCAACAGCGACGTGCCTGACGCTTCCTTGATCGGGAATTTCAGCACCAGCACCAGCATCGGAACAACCGCGAACCCGCCGCCGACACCGAAAAAGCCAGTCAGGAAGCCTGTCAGTGTTGCCGCAGCGATCAGTGCCCAGACGTTGACGCCGTCCAGTGAGAAAAGACGACGAGGCGCGCGGGCACCCTCGTCAATACGGGTGGAGGAAGGGTCAGCATCGTCGCCATCAGCACGGTCAGCGGGAGTATCGTCGAGGGCATCTGTGGACGCATCGCCAGATGACGATCCGGCACGGCGCAACACTCGCCAGATCATGAGTGTGCCCACGCACAGCAACAATGCGCCAAAACAGAGCATGAGGATGGTGCCGTCTACCAGCACGCTCAGGCGTGAACCGGCCAGGGACCCGATGCACGACAGGGCTCCGAAAATGAGCCCTTCCTTGATTCGAACCCGTCCGTGGCGCTGGTGGTCAACGATTGACACGACGGCGGTCAGAGCCACGATGACCAGCGACGAAGCGGCGGCAGAATGGGGGCTCTGCCCCAGCAGATACACCAGGATCGGGACGGACAAGATGCCGCCGCCGGCGCCCAGCGCGCCCACCACGACACCCACCGCTAATCCGACTGCCAACGCTGCACCAATGCTCATCATGTCCTGCATGTTCCCTTTCGCGTGTCATTCATAATGTCGCTGGCGGGCCGGCCCGAGACAATCAGGCCCGCCATGCGCTCCAGGTCAGCGCTGATGTGTCGGTAGAAGTGCTCGTATCCGGCGCACAGATAGTTCTGCCCGTACTCTCCGTCGACCGAGCGAACGAAGCGGTCCTTCGGGCATCCGCCATAACACAGCTGCAGGTACGGGCAACGCCGGCACTGTCCGGTCAGCTCGAGGCGTTTCTTGCGTGAAAAGCGGCCCATCGTGTCAGTTCGGGCCAGGTCAGCAAACGCGTCCGATGCCACGTTTCCCACAAGCCAGTCAGGTTCAACCCAGTGGTCGCAGGCGTACACATCGCCGTTGAATTCCATGGCGAAATTGAATCCGCACTCGGGCGCATGCACGCACACCGACGCGGCACCGAAAAGCGCAGACAAGGCTGAATCGAAATCCTGGACGAAGACGCGCCCCACATCGCGCTTAACCCAGCAGTCGAAAACGGTGGAGAGGAACTGGCCGTACGCCTCAGGGTCCACGCTGCGTGATGTCACATCCGAGCCATGCTGACGGTAGAACACGCTCGGAGCGCGCTCCCCTTCGCCGCGCCAGCCGTTTTCAGCCAGATCAGCATATTCGGGGTCGACGCGCTCCACGATGGGAATGAACTGCATAAACTCAGCGCCCAGCTCATCGCGGAAGTACTCGTACACTTCGCGGGCGTGGTGTTCGTTCGCATGGTGAACGGTGCACAGGACATTGCAGCGCACACCGGCTTCCTGCAGGTATCGCCACCCTCGAATCACCATCGTGTGTGTGCCGCGGCCACCCTTATTCAGTCGGTAGGCATCGTGCAGCGCCTCAGGCCCGTCAATCGACACACCAACCAGGACGTCGTGCTTGGCCAGGAATTGCGCCCAGTCGCGGTCGATCAGAGTGGCGTTGGTCTGAATCGCGTGGACAACGCGTTGCGAGGGGCGGCGGTAATCCTCGCACAGCTGGACGGCACGTCTGAAAAAGTCGAGTCCGCGCAAGGTGGGCTCGCCACCTTGCCACAGCATCGTCACCTCGCCGTCAGCGCTGGCGGCCAGGAACTCTGCGATGTATCGCTCCAGCGTGTCCTCGCTCATGCGTTGGCGCGGCACGTCGTAGAGCAGTTCCTTCGACAGGAAGAAGCAGTACTGACAGTCGAGGTTGCACGCCGCACCAGCGGGTTTGGCAACGACGGAGAAAGGAAATCTTTCGCGTGCCAGAGGTGTCCCGTCGAGGGAAGGGGCCTCGGTGCGCACATGTGGAAACGGCAGTGTTGTCAGTGCCGGCACGGAGTCTGCTGCGGGTTCGGGATCCGGCGCTGGAGATGATCCGCGTGTCATGGATACCTCCTGCCCGTTCATCGTCAGCCGTTTTGATCCAGCGTAGTCACGGTTTTCGCTCAGGCGCCACCGCATCAAGGCCCGGGCGGGATGTCTTATGCAACGTCACATCGTGCAGTGATCGCGTCCCTGCCCGACAGTTGGCTCCCTCGTTATTGACGAGGGGCGTGCCGCATCACTGTTCGAATGCGCGCCAGCTGATCATGCAGTTCGGTGAGACGCAGGACCAGGCGGTAACGAAGCATGTTGATCGGGATTTCCCCGTACGTCCACACCTGTGTCGGTTCGGCAGCAAATTTCGTCTTGAACGTATCGAGGTGGGCGAACTGGGGAGCGTCTTCTGAGCCGATTCCCATCAGATCCAGGGTGTGGCACTTGCGTTCGCGGGCCGCCTGAATCATCTTCCACACCAAGGCGTCGGGAGCCAGTTCGCGTTTGGCCTGAGGCGTGGCAGCGGCAAAGTAGTAGGTGGCGAGGCCGTACGCATGGGTCATCATCAACCAGGCCGAAGATTGACCTTCGGGGGCGTAGATTATCAGTGTTGCCGCATCCCCCTGTGCCAATGCAGTCAGGAAGTCATGGTAGTAATCGCCCGTGAAGGTGGCGAAGTGTTCCGCGCTGCCCAGACTGTTCATGATCTCGACAAGAGGGTGGAATTCTTCGGCGCTCAAAGCGGTATAGGTGTGAATGGCACTCTGATCGATCTCGCGCAGGGCTTTCCGCACATCGCGTCGCCCTCGTTTTTTCATGCGAGCGAGCACATCGGAGTCCTCATCGCCCTTAAGGTCCAGCATCACCGTACGGTCGTAGGCCACGGCTTCGCTGCACGGCAGGCACTGCGCCTGAGGGCTCGCCACAATTCTGAGGAACGTGGCATCACTGCGTGATTTCTTGACGTACGCGGCCAGGTTATCGACCATGCGTCGTTCAACTGAGGCAGGGGGGCGCTCATTCCAGACCGGCCCGCCACGAGACCACAGGAACGGTACACGATGAGTCTCATACGACTTCAAGGTTAAGACTGCTTCATAGTGCCCATCAGTCCACAGGTGACGGGACCCCTCAAAAAGGTCGCGGCCCTCATGCAGTGCGTCCACGCGATCCCATTGCACTGTCGCCTCGATCGGCACCAATGACTGCGCACGTGACAGGAATGCCTCGTATTCCTCGTCAGTCAGTGTCTGGATATGCGAATCAGCCGATACTTCCGCTGCAGTGTAAGGGTCGCGCGAAACGGGCGCACTTTTTTCTTTGCGACCCACGACGCTCACCTTCTGTGTCTGACCTACGGAGCAGGGATGATGATCCGTATCCCACCAACCGGCCATACTCGTTGGAAAAACGTCACTGTAGGAGGATCTTGCGCCGAATCTTTCGAGATCCTGAACGGACAACAACGGTTCAGTAACGAGCTGCCATTCTTCATCGTAGCATTTGGATCATCCCGAGGATCTCACTACGATCACTTGAGGCCGACACCACAAAGGCTCCAGCCTTTGACACCTCACCTTGTCGATCGGGCCGCTCGAGGGACCGTCCGTCGGGGTGAAGCTCAGATGATTGCGATGCTTCTACTTTTCCTTGCTGAACATGTAGTTCGTGGCCACCACGATCGCGCCGTAAATCAGTCCGGCGATCGGCCACACCAGCCACGAGGTTTCCCAACTGCCCAGGAATGACACCGCCAGGAAGATTGCAACGGTCAGCAGCCAGTACACTCCGCTGATCATGCCCAGAGGGCTGTGTGAGGTCTTCTTGGCCAGGTCGTACTCTTCAACCTGCAAGATGACGTTCATGCCGTTCATAACAGTCTGAACTGCAGTAATGCTGTAGGTCGCGACGGCGAAGACGATCAGGGAGAGAGCAAAGCAGATTGCCAGTATCCCGTCCCCGAACACGTCCGACAGTATACTGCCAAATATCAAAATCAGTAGCCCGACGATGTAGGAGATCACGGAGATCGTAACGGCACGCGAATATGTCGGCTTAAACTCCTTCTTCTGCTGCTCAGTTCGATACGTTGCGGCAATGGTGGGCGCCAGAACCTTCTTCGACATGTCCTCATACTCACCTGAGTAGGGGTTTTTCAGCATGAAGTACAGTCCGAGGCAGACCAGAATTGCCACTACTGTCAATCCGATGGCACCAGCGATCATCTCAACGGTCTCGCCGCGTCCGTCAGCCACCATGCCACCGCAGATCAAAACGATTGGAGACAGGATAAATGCTGCCACTCCCAAGGCGATGGGGCGTGCCCGTTTGCGTCGATGCTCAATGAACTCGGCGGCTCGTTCAGGACTGATCTGAATCGGTGTATCAGCCAGGGTGACTGTGCGCTCGGTCGGTGCTGTCACCTGGGGATCGCCCGCCTGGCTTGCCGCTGCCGACTGGGGTGATGCGGCCTGGGCTGGAGCGGCTACTCCCATTTCTGCTGCCAACTCATCAACATCTCCGAAGTCAGCGATGACCTGGGACAGTGCGTAGTGTTCGGGCAGTCCCTGCGCCAGGAGTTCGTCGTATTTGTCTTCCATCAGCTCGAGCATTTCACTGCGGGCCTGGTCGGTTTCAGGGGTGTGGGGAAGGGATGAGAACATGTAATCGAGATATTGCTTGATGGCTTTCATGATTACTCCTCAACGAATGAATTGATCAACGAGGGTTTTGGTGTCGTTCCACTCGGAGCACTTGTCATGGTAATAGGTACGTCCTTCTGTGGTGATATGGAGGTAAGTCCGAGGTTTTCCGCCGGTTCGGGTGCCGGGATACGAGGTCACATATCCGTCTTTTTCAAGGCGCTTGAATGCGGAGTACAACGTCGTTTCCTTCATGACGAAGTCACTGTTGCTCAGTTCGGTGATGGATTTGGATATTTCGTAGCCGTAGCTGTCCGAGTCGAGCAGAACTCGCAGAATCATCAGTTCCGTGCATCCGCGCAGAACTTCACTACTGACCATGTGGGTTCCTCCCTTTGTGATCCCGTCGCCGCACTGTTGTGGTGATGTGTATGCCCCTCAGCAAGTACTCCATGTGAAGTACTACGTCTGATGTAGTAAATACTGTACACCCACTACTACGTCACATCAAGTAGTTTGGGTCACTTCGTGGTGCAGTGATTTCCGCCTGACGTGTGTTGGCAGCGACTGGGCCGAAGATCACGCGCTGCGCAGATAGGTCGTGCGCCCTCTCCTCGTACACGCGTGTCAATCATGCGTCCTCCCCTCGTCCACCACCTTCATCGCGCCGAATCCTCGGCTCATTCACCCCACTCACCGTCTCTTGCGCACCTCCAACCCAGTCCCGCCGCTTCCTCGCACAAAACCCTGGATTTGACGCCTCGTTGTGCACATTCTGGCGTCAACCGCAGACGCGCCAATCTGTCGCGCTGAGGACGTAGCCTCCGGCTGGCGTTCGACTCTGCCGCGAGCCTCGCATGCTGCAGATGTCAGATGGTGATGGTGCCGGTGGTGCCGTTGATCGTGATGATTTGGCCGTTGGTCAGGGTGGTTGTGGCTCCTGCGGCGCCCATGACTGCGGGGAGGCCGTATTCGCGGGCGACGATGGCGGCGTGGGAGAGACGCCCTCCGGTGTCGGCGACGATGGCGGCGGCGAGGCTGAACAGGGGTGTCCATGACGGGTCGGTGTAGTGGCACACGAGGATGTCGCCGGGCTGGAGCTGGTCGAAGTCCTGAGGCCCGGTGATGACTCGTACTGGGCCAGTGGCCTGGCCCGGGCTGCCGGCGGCCCCGGCGAGTCTGGTGTCCGCGGGCTGGTCGGCCCGCGCCCACCAAGCTGCAGCTGCGTGCGGTCGGTCAGCCTCACGCTGGCTGGCGGTCGCGCGTGTTTCCTGAGTCGATGCAGGTTCGGTGAGCGCCGTCGCGATCTCCGGCAGGGTGAGGTACTTGAGGTGCTCTGGCGTGTCGAGGGCTTGTCGATGGTGGAGCCGGGCGGCGATCTCGTTGGTGACTCGGCGTGCGATCACGTAGGCGTCCTCGATGAGGTAGACCGATGCCTCCCGGGCGACGTGAACGTGCAGGCTGCGACGGCTCTGGCGGTGGGTGACCCTGCCGGTGAGCGGACGGCGCTGGAGACCATCCGTGGCGTGAGTAGACAGGCCTTGGCCGAGACGCGGTCGATGGTTCACATGCTGCGCACCACCGAGACGATGGACGTCTCCGGTGAGCTGCGCACCATCCCGGTGGTGGCAGACCAGATTCGCGCAGCGGGGGTGCAGGTGGCGTGCGACTTGCCTGATGTGGCCGAGTTGGGCCGCTGGCAGGAGCAGTGGCCGGTTGCTGTTCGGCTGGCGGTGGACCAGCTCACCGACCTCCTCGTCGACCTCGACGACCTCTACAACAAGTGCGAACCAGCCGAAAGACGCATCCTCAACCGCGCCCTGTTCACCCGCATCACCATCGACGACGAAGAGAACGCCACCTACACACCCGACGAGACCACCGCCAGCGTCCTCGCCCACACCAGCATCGACGCCCCGGCGGACGTCACCGCAGAAACAAAACTGCCCCGCCATCAGGCGGGGCAAGTTTCGATTTTCTCATCTTACGTGGAGCTAGTGGGACTCGAACCCACGACCCCCTGCTTGCAAAGCAGGTGCGCTACCAGCTGCGCCATAGCCCCGTTATTGAGTTCCTACCGTACCTGACGGTGACAGCTCCAGACAACCGCCCAGAAAGCGGTCGGGTCGGGTCGCCGTCGTTAATGAGCGGTGGAAGATTCCGGCTCATATTCGTCGGTGACGGACCTCCACAGATCAGCGTTATTGGACAGGTCCTGAGCAATTTGACGAACGACAATCCCCGCTATCGCAGCACCGGCAAGCGCCGCAATGGTCGTGATCGCCTTCTTCACCGCTCCGCCTCCCATTCAGCTGAGTGTGGACAGTGGGCCTAGCTGGACTCGAACCAGCGACCTCAGTCTTATCAGGACTGCGCTCTAACCAACTGAGCTATAGGCCCATCCGCGCCCCAAGGGCACCGAACTATCGTACCCGAGCATCGGTGCGACAACAAAACGAGAGCCTAGTGACGTCTATGACATTCACCGACACCACAGTCGCCATCTTCCACCGCTCGCGCCTCTACTCATCCATCAAGGACACGCGCACCCCGCCCACCAATGAGGCGATGATGTTGTACAGGAACGCACCCAGCGTCGACATCGCCGTGATCATGATGACGTTGGCCACCGCCGCAATGGTCGCGTAGGACAGCACCTTCGACAAATGCAGGTACTCCATGAGCGTGACGAAACGTTCCGCGCTCAGATTCTTGAGGAATTCCTCAATGTCGCCGAAAACGTGCATGGAGTCGAGCATCAGCCACAACACCAGGGTGGCGAACACCAACGCTATCCCCAGCGCCACGGACAACAGGAAGCCAACCTTCATGACTGACCACGGGTCCACGCGCGCTACCGACAGGTCGACTCTGCGCGGTACATCCTCATCCAGGATCGGCTGATCGAGGTCTTCAAGATCGCTCATTGCTCGTCCTCCTCAGTTTCTGCACTTGACGCTACAGGCTCATCAGCCTCTTGTGCAGCTGATTCGTCGGCGGTTTCATCAACGGCCTCATCTTCGTCATCCTCCGTGTGACGCGTAATCGCAATAATGCGGTCATCGTCATCCGGGCGAGCGAAAATGACACCCATAGTGTTGCGCCCGGTGGCACGCACGTCGGACGCGTTGATTTGGACAAGTTTACCGGATTCGGTAATCACCATGACATTCTCGTCACTGTCGACAACGAGGGCGCCCACCAGTGCACCTCGTTCATCCACCAAGTTGCCTACTCGCACGCCGAAAATGCCGCGACCCTTCACAGGATATTCGCTCAACGGGGTGCGCTTCGCGTAGCCACCATCTGTGACGATCAGCAGGTCAGCACCCTCGCGCACAACTTCCATCGCCAGCAGCTCATCGCCGTCACGGAACTTCATGCCGCGCACACCCGACGTGCCGCGCCCCATCGGACGCAGCTGCTCATCGCTGGCAGTAAATCGCACCGCTTGCCCCTTACGGGACACCAGGATCAGATCATCATCAGCGTTCACCAGCTGAGCAGACACCTGCTGATCAGGCTCTCCGTTGTCATCATCACGCAAGTTGATCGCAATAATGCCGCCGGTTCTGGCACTGTCGTATTCCGACAGGCGCGTTTTCTTCACCAGACCGGACCGTGTGGCCAGCACCAGGTAGTCAGCCTCGTCGTAGTCGTGAATAGCCAGGACCTGTGCAATGCGCTCATCGGGTTGGAACGCAAGCAGATTCGCAACGTGCTGACCGCGGGAGGTGCGACCGCCCTCCGGAATCTCGTACGCTTTCGCGCGGTAAACACGACCTAGGTTCGTGAAGAACAGCAGCCACTGGTGCGTGGTTGTGACAAAGAAATGCTCCACCACATCATCGCCCTTGAGCTGAGTGCCGCGCACACCTTTGCCGCCGCGTTTTTGCGAACGGTAATTGTCGGTGCGGGTACGTTTGGCGAAACCGTCACGGGTGATGGTCACCACCACGTCCTCTTCGGGGATGAGGTCCTCCATCGACATTTCGCCCGCGTACGGCACGATCGTGGTGACACGCTCATCACCGTAGCGCTCGACAATCTCCGCCAGCTCGGTGGACACAATGTCGCGCTGGCGTTGCGGGGTGGCCAGGATGTCTTCCAGGTCGGCCACATGGTCACGCAACTGTGCGTGCTCGTCCAGAATCTTCTGACGTTCGAGGGCGGCCAGGCGACGCAACTGCAGTGCCAAAATGGCATCAGACTGCGCTTCATCAATGTTGAGCAGGTCCATCAGGCCGGTGCGCGCATCGTCGGCTGTTGGAGAGCGACGAATCAGCGCAATCACTTCATCGAGGGCATCGAGCGCCTTGAGGTAGCCTTCCAGAATGTGCAGGCGTTCGCGCGCCTTGTTCAAACGGAAGCGAGTGCGCCGCTCAATGACTTCGATCTGGTGTCTGATCCAGTGACGGATAAATCCATCCAGCGACAGTGTGCGCGGCACGCCGTCCACCAGGGCGAGCATATTCGCCGGGAACGAGTCCTGCAGCTGCGTGCGCTTGTACAAGTTGTTCAGGACAACTTTGGCAACCGCGTCGCGTTTGAGAACCATGATCAGGCGCGTGCCTGAACGGCCCGACGTTTCGTCACGGATATCCGCAATACCCTGGATCTGGCCGGCCTTGACCATGTCGGCAATTTTCTGGACCAGGTTATCGGGGTTGACCTGGTAAGGCAGCGCCTTGACAACCAGGCACGTGCGGCCATGGATTTCCTCAACCTCGACAATGGCGCGCTGAATAATCGAGCCGCGGCCAGTGCGGTAGGCATCCTCAATGCCCTTGCGACCCAGGATCGTCGCACCGGAAGGAAAATCCGGGCCCTTGATGCGTTCCATGAGAGCTGCCAGCAGTTCTTCACGCGTGGCATCAGGATGCTCAAGTGCCCACTGCACACCCTCGGCCACCTCACGCAGGTTATGCGGCGGGATGCGCGTGGCCATACCCACGGCAATACCTTCCGACCCGTTGATCAGCAGGTTCGGAATACGCGACGGCAGGATCGTAGGCTCCTGGGTGCGCCCATCGTAGTTGTCCTGGAAGTCAACAGTGTCTTCATCAATGTCGCGCACCATTTCCATCGCCAGGGGCGCCATCTTACATTCGGTATAACGAGGGGCAGCAGGCCCCAGGTTACCGGGAGAACCAAAGTTACCCTGACCGGCAATGAGCGGGTAACGCATTGACCACGGTTGGATGAGGCGAGCCAAAGCGTCATACACGGAGCTGTCACCGTGAGGGTGGTAGTGCGCCAACACGTCACCGACGACGCGCATGCACTTGTAGAAACCTGCATTGGGGCGGTATCCGCCGTCGTACATGGCATACAGGATGCGGCGGTGAACCGGCTTGAGGCCGTCTCGCACGTCCGGAAGGGCGCGGCCCACAATGACCGACATGGCGTAATCAAGGTACGACCTCTTCATTTCCATTTCGAGGTCGACTTGATCAATCCGTCCGTGCGGAGCGGTTGATTCAATCTCTGTGGTGGGCTCGTCACTCACGATGAAACTCTCCTTGGTCCCTGATCAGTAGGTTGTTGACGATGGTCGGATCACTGTCGTTGCGCCGCGGCGCTAGGCGTCAATGAATCGCACATCCTGAGCGTTTCGTTGAATAAACGAACGCCTGGATTCCACGTCATCACCCATCAGCAGGGTGAAGATTTGGTCGGCAGCTGCTGCTTCGCCCACCTCGACTTGCTTCAAAATTCGGTGCGCAGGATCCATCGTGGTTTCCCACAATTCCTGGTCGTTCATCTCACCCAGGCCCTTGTAACGCTGGATGCCACCGTGCTTGGGCAGGCGATGACCGGCCTTGAGTCCTTCAGTAAGACAGTCGTCACGCTCCTTGTCCGAATACACGTATTCGTGCGGAGCATTCGTCCACTTGAGTCGATACAGCGGAGGTGTCGCCAGGTACACGTAGCCTTGCTCCACCAGTGGTCTCATATAGCGGTACAGGAACGTCAGCAGCAAGGTCGCGATGTGCTGGCCATCCACGTCAGCATCTGACATCAGCACGATCTTGAAGTAGCGCAACTTGTTGATGTCAAACTCTTCACCAATGCCGGTGCCCAGGGCGCTGATGAGAGACTGGATCGTCTCAGAGTTCAGCGCGCGGTCAAGGCGAGCCTTTTCAACGTTCAGGATCTTGCCGCGAAGTGGCAAAATCGCCTGGTGTTCCGGGTCGCGCCCACCGACGGCACTACCACCTGCCGAGTCACCCTCGACAATGAAGATTTCACACACTGAGGGGTCTTTGGATGAGCAGTCGCGCAACTTCGTCGGCATCGACAGCGTGTCCAGGGCGGTTTTGCGCCGAGTGGCTTCACGGGCCTTGCGTGCCGCGACGCGCGCCAACTGAGCCTGCTGACCTTTCATGATGATCGCCTTGGCGTCGGCAGGATGCGCATCGAACCAGTCCTGCAGGTGCTGGTAGACCTGCTGCTGGACGAATGTGCGGGCTTCTGTGTTCCCCAGCTTGGTCTTGGTCTGGCCTTCGAACTGCGGTTCGGTCAGCTTGATGGAGATCACCGCCGTCAGACCTTCACGCACATCTTCACCGGACAGGTTTTCGTCCTTGTCCTTGAGGATTCCGCGCTCCTTGGCATAACGGTTGATCACCGTGGTCAGTGCCGTGCGGAAGCCCTCTTCGTGTGTGCCGCCTTCGGTCGTATTGATCGTGTTGGCGTAGGTGTGCAGGCTCGACGAGTACGCCGTTGTCCACTGCATCGCAATTTCCAGCGACATCGTGCCCGGATCGTTTTCAGCTTCAAAATCAATGATCTCGGAGTTAATGACGTCAGTCTTGCGGCTCGAATCCAGGAATTCCACGTAGTCGCGCAAGCCATGTTCATACATGTAGGACACGCGGCGGAACCCTGGAACAGGATCGTCAGCTGGGCCTTCGTCATCCCCGGTGATCTCGTCGCCCTCGTCCTGAACCCAGGGGCGCTCATCGGTCAGCGTGATGCGCAGCCCCTTATTGAGGAACGCCATCTGCTGGAAGCGGTGACGCAGCGTCTCAAAGTCAAACTCAGTGGACTCGAAGATCTGTGGATCTGGATAGAACACCTGGGTAGTGCCCGTTTCGTCGGTTTCCTCGCCACGTTCGAGCTCAGAGACCACTGCCCCGCCATCGGCAAAGGACATGCGCCACACGTACCCCTGTCGACGCACCTCAGTATCAACCCGGGTGGACAAAGCGTTCACGACGGAAATACCCACGCCATGCAGACCGCCGGAAACAGCGTACCCGCCGCCTCCGAACTTGCCTCCAGCGTGCAGAATCGTCATGACGACCTCAACAGTTGGTCGCCCCTCGGTAGGGTGAATATCCACTGGAATACCACGCCCGTTGTCGACTACCTTCAGGCCGCCATCAGCCTGGATCGTTACCTCGATGTGGTCGGCGTATCCAGCCAAAGCTTCGTCAACGGAGTTGTCGACCACTTCATACACCAGATGGTGCAAGCCGCGTTCTCCCGTTGAACCGATATACATGCCAGGCCGCTTACGAACAGCCTCCAGACCTTCCAGAACGGTGATGTCTGATGCCCCGTAATGCCCCTGGTCCTCATTTGGCTGGGAATTGATCCCTTCGTCCGCCACTCACCGGCTCCCCTCATTGTGATGGTGCTGCGCACCGCGGGCTGGCTGCCCTCCCGGAAAATTCCGGGACCGTGTGTCCACATGACACACTACTCATAATCTGTTTATATTTTACCAAAAAACAGGGTTTTTCGACTTGATTTCACGTTGGTGTAGGCCACGCTAAAGTCCTCGTGAGCTGCGAAAAGACAGGTTCTTGTGAAGTGTGGGAGGGGTCACCCATACGTGTCACGCACACCTCTGCCCTTCACTGACCATCGGCCCTTGTTCCAGGAGGGACCCGACGGGCCGCGGACGATGACCTGATCGACCACTCCGGCACCGACTTCTTCGGCAATTCGGCGCTCAATGTGAGGCAGAAGCAGCACGAGCTGTTTGGCCCACGCCGTTGATGAACAGCGCACAATGAGTGTGCGGTCATTGAAGGTTTCGATTGAACAGTGCTGGGCGACGTTGTCTCCAACAATCACCGGCCACTGCGCCATAACGGACCCCATCGCGGTCGAGGAATCCCACCCGCGATCATGCGTGGTCTTCTTGATGACACGTCCAATGGAGCGCGGTTCATTCCACCGCAAGCGACCAGAAGCCAGTCCCACACGCCCGGCGCGCCCAGCCCCGCTTCGATGCCGCAATGCCCACAGGGGTCCCAGCATGGCGCGCGCACGCAGTTCCTCGCGTGCATTGCGAGGTTCGAGGGTGACCTGACCACTGTGTGTATCACCGTTCGATGCACCGGTGTCACCTGCACCAGCGTGAGCGCCATGGGCGAACTCATCGCGCTGAGTGCGCCCAGAAGAGCCGGCAGCGCGCGGATGAGTGCTGCGCGTGGCTCCCCGAGCCAGCATGGCACGCTGCATGCGAGCAGTGGCCTGCGCGATCACATCGGTGCGCTCACCATCAGAAAGCAGTCCGGAATTTTCATTCACGCTCAATCACCGAGCCATCTTCTGGATCCCAGTGGACGCGAAAAATGTGAGCGTCCAGCTGATCGGGCACATCGCTCTCAACTGCCGCAGTAATGAGCACCTGATCTGCCTGCCTGATGACCTCGACAAGGGCTTGACGCCTCTGCGCATCGAGTTCAGCAAAGACATCATCGAGGATGAGGATTGGCCGTTCTCCCTCGTCACTCAGGACTTCAAAGGATGCCAGGCGAAGTGCCAGGGCAGCCGACCATGATTCGCCGTGAGATGCATAGCCTTTAACGGGTAAGTGTCCCAAAGTCAGTTCCAGGTCGTCGCGGTGGGCACCCACAAGGTTCACACCGCGTCGCACTTCATCGTCTCGAACATGCTGGAGGGCCTGTCTTAATGCCTCAATGTGCGCGGTCGGGTCAGTGACGTCGATATCGCTGAAGGCTGACACGGAGGCTTCCAGGCCCACTGAAAATTCTCGAGGCGAGTCAGCCACACTGCTATAGGCATCAGATGCCGGTGTACTCAGTAACATGACGACGCGGTGGCGCTCAAGTGTGACCTGCGCAGACAGTTCCACGAATTGGTCATCCCAGATTTCCAGCGTTGACAGGTCAGGGACCTGTCCACGACGCACACGTGCACTGGCAGCTTTGAGCACTGCGGCGCGTTGGCGTGCCACACGGTCAAAATCTGCACGAACGGCGCTGAACGTCGGGTGAAGCTGGATCGCGCATTCGTCGATGAAACGGCGCCTGACCTGCGGTGCATCGCGCACAATGGACAGATCCTCGGGTGCGAACACAACGGTCCTGACCATTCCGAGGATTTTCTTAGCCGCCAGCGTGGTGCGATTCAGGCGCGCCCGATTGGCTTTTCCGCGCACCACTTCCAGTTCCACCACCTGGTCGCGCCTGCCGGCTTGATCGCGCCTTTCGGAGGATTCACCTGCCTGTGACGTATCCGAAGCATTGTCACTGTTGTCCCCGCTCAGCGACGTCGTGTGCTCCCCTGTCACCAATTTCACGCGGATCATGGCACCACCAGGAGGAGCCTCCTCGCCGGTCGGTACCCGCACCAGTGCCGTGTCGGCAGCGACCCGATGAGACGAAAACGTTGACAAATAGGCGATGGCCTCAACAAGATTCGTTTTTCCCTGACCGTTGTGGCCAACGAAAACGCTCACTCCAGCGGGAAGTTCACACACCTGGTGACGGTAGGAACGGAAATCATCAAGTGCGACGTGCGAGATACGCACACACTCACGCTCCGAAGCGGATGGGCATCAGCAGGTAGCGGAAACTGGTGTCCTCTCCCCCATCGAGTTCACTTTGACCAGTCATGACAACCGGCTTGGACTGGTGTGTAAAGCCGAAGCGCACAAAGTCGGCCGACAGTACCGACAGGCCTTCAATCAGATACGACGGGTTGAATCCTGTGGTGATCTCGTTGTTGACCTGAGCTTCAATTGCTTCCGAACCCTGGGCGCTTTCACCCTGGCCGGCTTCGAGGGCCACCTGACCTTCTGAAAATGCCATCCGCACCGACGTCTTACGCTCAGCCACCAGCGCCATACGCTTGACCGCTTCAAGCAGCACGTGACGATCACATACAGCCTGAATCGGTGTGGTTTCCGGGAAAAGTCGAGATACCGGCGGGTAATCCCCGTCCATCAACGTGGAGGTGGTGCGTCGACCCGATGCCTCAAAACCAATCAGAGATGATGCTCCTGGCTTGGATTCACGTGACAGACCGATCGTCACGCGCGACCCTGATGCGGTGGACTTGGCCACGTCGCTCAGAATCCGGGCCTTCACCAGTGCCGCATCGGAGAACTGCGGGTCACTGGGTTCCCATTCCAGGTCACGCACAGCTAGGCGGTAGCGGTCAGTGGCGATCAGCGATATGCGCTCACCTTCAAACTCCATACGCACACCCGTCAACAGTGGCAACGTGTCGTCGCGCGACGCGGCGATCGAGACCTGGCCGATGGCCTGGGCAAGTGTTTCAGAATCAACAGTGCCGCGTGTTTGGGGATGTTCGGGCAGCAGCGGGTACTCATCCAGTGGCATCACGGCCAGCACAAAGTGAGACGATCCGCAGGTGATCGTCACTTTCGGTCCGTCAACAGTGAAATCGACCGGACGCTGCGGCAGTGACTTACAGATGTCGGCCAGCAGGCGACCCGATACGAGAACCTCACCGGGCTCATGTACTTCGGCAGGAATATGCGAGTTCGCGGATACCTCGTAGTCGAATGACGACAGCGTGACGATCTCAGCATCTGCGCTGAGTTTGACACCTGCCAGAATCGGGCTGGGTGGCCGTTGCGGCAACGCTCGGGCAGTCCACGATACGGCTTCCGACAAAATGTCACGGGCGACAGTGAACTTCATTCTGTACCCCTCCAACTCCCCGTGCGAGCACTCATTAGCTGTTTTGATGAACCGAACCAACTCTACTCGATTCTCATGCAGAAGTTGACCCCAAGGCGAAATATGTGGATTAAATCAGAACTGACCACGAACCCGTGTGATGAGCTTCGTCGAGCTCTTCGCGAACTCACTAATCGGCCACCCATCGTTTGTTGTGAGTTTTCCACTTTTTCATCTTTTATTTCTTTTTCTTCATCGTCATAGGACATGTGGAAAGTGTGGAAAAGCCCGTCAACCCCCGCGATTTCAACGATTCGTTACGTGGACAAATGTGGGCACGAGATGTGGACACTTTATGAGCCGATTGTGGATTCACACAAGACCGGTCCGTGCATCCACAACGAGCAGGCATCGATCCACAGATCGAATCACAAATTTCTTGTCATTACCCACAGGATATCCACAGTTTTATCCCCAGCGGTGGGTAAGTAAGGAATATGCGGCTGGACGCGCCCCCTTCGTCAATTCGTGGCTCAACGGTACGGGCGATCCTTACGAATTGCGAGCTTTTTGCTTGATGCGGTTGGTCAACTCGGTGACGTGGTTGAAAATGTCACGCTTTTCCGCCATCTGCTCGGTGATCTTCTTATTGGCATGCATCACCGTGGTGTGGTCACGACCGCCGAACGCTGCGCCAATCTTGGGCAATGAAAGATCTGTCAACTCGCGACACAGATACATGGCGATCTGGCGTGCTTCCACCACCGTGCGGGAACGGTCAGTTGAACACAGTTGATCCAGCGTGACATCAAAGTAGTGCGCGGTCTGACCCATAATCAGTGCGGACGTGATCTCCGTGTCATCGGGATCAGAAATGATGTCCTTGAGGACCATCTCAGCCAGCGGCAAGTCAATGCGTTGCTGCGTGATATTGGCGAAAGCCGTCACGCGCAGCAGCGAACCCTCGAGTTCTCGAATATTCGACGAAATGCGCGAGGCGATGTACTCCAGCACAGCCGGATCCACTTCGATCCCCTCGCCAACGGCCTTCTTCTGCAAGATGACGATACGCGTTTCCAGGTCCGGTGGCTGAACGTCGGTGAGCAGACCCCACTCGAAGCGCGAACGCAGCCGGTCCTCAAAGCCTGACAGCTGTTTGGGCGGCAGATCCGAAGTCAGAACGACCTGTTTATTAGCGTTATGCAGGGTGTTGAAGGTGTGGAAGAACTCCTCGACGGTCTGCTCTTTGCCCTGAATGAACTGGATGTCGTCCACCAACAGAATGTCCACTTCGCGGTAGCGGCGCTGGAATTCCTCCGCGCGGTCTTCGCGAATAGCGTTAATGAAGTCGTTCGTGAATTCTTCGGAATTGACGTAGCGCACACGCAGATGCGGATACATCGACAGTGCGTAGTGACCGATCGCGTGCAGCAAATGAGTCTTTCCCAGTCCTGACCCACCGTAGATAAACAGGGGGTTATAGGACTTGGCCGGTCCTTCAGCCACCGCCGTTGCCGCCGCATGGGCAAAACGGTTCGAGGGGCCAATGACGAATGTGTCGAACGTATAGCGAGGGTTGAGCCGGGTTTCCGTTGAATCGATATTCACAGCATCGAGCACGCGCGAGGCCCCGGCGTCGCGCGGAGTTTGCAAAGGTGGAACATGATCATCGTCGGGTGATGCGCTCTCGTCTTCAAGCGGTGCAAGCGAGGTGTCAATGGTGACAGCGATGCGCACGTTGCGACCCAGTGCCTGGGACAGTGACTGCGTGACGTCGTCGGAAACGCGTGTCTCAATGAAACCTTTGGTGAATTCGTTGGGGACGGCCAGTAAGATGGTGCCTTCGATGTCGCCCAGAGGTTTCACCATGTTGATGAATGACGCCGCCAATGGCCCTAAATCAACGGATTTCAACGATTCGAGGGCGTCTGCCCACGCATCGGATAACGACTTGCTCACTGTTCTTACCTTACCTGCGAAACCGACGTGACATTCAACACTTGAACGCTACCAGTTTGTGACGACGTCCGGATAACTCACTGTATCGATCTGAGCGTAATCCACAAGTTGGGGAAAGGTCTGTGGAAAACACGCTGGCAAATGACACACGTGTAGTTACAAAGCCGAATTCAGAGATGCTGCGGAAAATCCGTAAATTACACCGTTGTGGATAACATGTGGAAATCCACGGATGTGGAAAAAGTTATCCACGGGCCAGTCCACAGTTGTGGACGAAAATTGGGAGTGTGGAACCGGTGACAATTGGCCTCGATTGCGTTGACGGCTCTGGGTCAAACCCCTACGCTTGAAATCTGTCTGTGCTCGCATGAGCACGCCGTGAACCGTCCTGCGAGAACAACTCGGTGGATACTCGCGGTGAAAGAAATAAAGGAAGAGTGGAACGAGGGGTTCCACCGTCAAGGAGTAGCGTCATGGTGAAGAGGACCTATCAGCCCAGTAACCGTCGTCGTTCCCGTACGCATGGTTTCCGTTTGCGTATGCGGACACGTGCAGGTCGCGCGGTGATCTCCAACCGTCGCCGCAAAGGCCGCGCACGTCTTTCTGCCTGAGACTTCGGTGTTGCCGCGCGCGCATCGCATGGTGGATTCGACCGATTTTTCAACGACAATCCGTCATGGTTCTCGCAGCGGTAATGCGATGGTCGTGGTGCATTGCCGAACCGACGAGGATGCTTCCAAGCGCCTCGTCGGTTTCATCGTGCCCAAGCGCGAAGTCGCGTTGGCAACACGACGCAACACCATCAAGCGTCGCCTGCGCCACCTCATGGCCGCGCGAGTAGCTGACCAGCCCGACGGTGCGCGCATTGTTGTCCGCGCAGGGCACCGAGCTCTGGGTCAGGACTCGGCCACACTGGGCGTCAACCTGGATCGGGCACTGACGCGGGCATGGCGCAAGTGGGATGAACGCGAGCAGCAACGGGGCCAGAAATGAGCCTCCTGCGCACCATCGCTTTGGCACCCATACGTTTCTACCAGCGCTTCATCTCTCCCGGTTTGCCACCACGATGCAAGTACGCACCCACATGTTCGGCTTACGCCGTGCGTGCGATCGAAGTTCACGGCATCATCAAAGGCACACTCCTGGCGTCATGGCGGCTCCTGCGATGCAACCCGTGGTCCAATGGTGGTGTCGACCATGTGCCGCTTCACGGCCAGTGGAGTGCACCCCCCTGGGTTCCGCCTGACGATTGGGCGGGTTATCTGGACCCCGATGACTTCCCCGTAATGGGGCTTAGCGATTGTGACGAGTCGCCCTCGTGCACTCACGATACGATCGATCAGACATGCGCACATTCGCCTGTGCGAGACACACATGAAGGAGATGTCCATGTGGTTTGACAAGATCATTTACCCATTTACCGTTGCGATCGCATGGGTGTGGGTAAAGATCCACGATATGCTGGTGGCGCTCGGAATGAGCGGTGGGCCAGGTGTGGCGTGGATTGTGTCGATCATCGTGCTGACGATTGTGGTGCGCGCACTGATTACACCTCTGTACGTCAAGCAGCTGCGTTCGCAGCGAGCCATGTCCGTCATGCAGCCTGAAATGAAGAAGATTCAGGAAAAGTACAAGGGCAAG
>OKOC01000101.1_pt1 | contig 38363 bp, 33 predicted proteins | sample 1612271 | NCBI WGS metagenome assembly OKOC01 (sample SAMN04436788, study PRJEB24849) | human gut metagenome | biome: human gut; feature: NICU; material: stool | host: Homo sapiens | place: USA: Saint Louis, MO | collected 2011-05-15
ACTCCCCGGCTGGCTGCACCACTACAATCACCACCGCGGACACACCGCGCTCAAAGGCACATCACCCGCCGACCGCGTACCTAACCTGTCCGGCGATTACACCTAGACCTCAGTGCGGGGTTTGGCGAGACGTCGTCACAGGTTGCTGACGGGAGCGCCCTCGTGGCCTCGTCCTCATCCCAATCGGCGGACCGAGCAACCGTGGCTCCCGGCGGGTGGCGGCTGGAGTTCTCGTGTCCGCCAGAAGCGTTGTACGAGCGGCTCCGCGAGCATTTGCAGCGCTGGGGCAAGGCACATGACGCGAGAACGTTGCCCGTTGTCAAGCATGTGCGTGGCGACCTACCGGCCGCTACAGGGGGCGGTGATCGCCACCGTGTCGAGAACTGGAGCTTCGACGTCGCATCGGCTCAGCTGCGAAGATCGAGCCCCACCGGGGCGGCCGACGAAACGCCCGTCGTCCACCTCTCGGTGGTGGAGGCTGATGCCCGGATTCCTTGGATCCGGCTCCTCGCCACCGAGATGGTATCCATATCCCCTCCGTCCCCCGACGGGTCGTGTTCTGCCGATATCGAAGTCTTGCTGCAGCGAGACCACGCAGCGATCAGCGTTGTTTCCTGCACCCACTTAGCCTCATGATGGATCTGTTCCCTTCGCCCTCACAGGAGAGAAAATGAGCCAAGGTTCACCCCTAGTGGTACGTGATCAGGTCAATCAAGACCTGGTATACATGCCTATGGACGCGGCAACCGCACGAGAGATTGCGGATGATTGGAAATACCCGCCTCCTTATGATTTCTATGACATGACGGCGGATCCCGGGGATTATCGTGAATTCGTTACTCCCGAGCTGTGGCCGGAATTCTTCCTTCAAGTGCGGCAGGCCGGTCAACTTATCGGTTTCCTTTCCGGAGCTTTTCCGGAAGGGGGCGATGGTTTGGAGATTGGGCTAGGGATGCGCCCCGACCTTACCGGCGCCGGTTTGGGGCGGAACTTCATGAGGTGCAATTTGGCGAGGATTCGCCAGGAATACCCAGGCGTGGAGATTCGCCTGTCGGTCGCGTCATTTAATCTGCGGGGCATCAAGGTGTATGAGGCCAGTGGGTTCAAAGTTATTCGCTACTTCAAGCAGGTGACCAATGGCGGGGAATACGACTTCGTCGAGATGAAGCTCGGCGGGTGAAGCATCACTCGATCCCATCCATGGCGGACCGTAAGCTAGTGAAGAGAGATGTATGACTACCACACCCAGAATTCCGAAAAGTGTGTTTTGGCGGGTAGCCGCAACCTCCGGCCTCGGAGAGCTCTCGCAGGGGGTGGCCGACGTTGCCCTGCCACTCATCGCGGTGGGCGCCCTTGGCGCAACTGGATGGCAGGCGAGCGCCGTGACCGCGGCCGAGTCCGCGGGATTGGTCCTTTTCGGGCTCTTCGCGGGCGTAGTTGCCGATCGTCACAATCGAGTATCCGTCATCACGACCGCCAACGTGCTGCGCGCCGTGGCGTTCCTCGCGCTGCCGATAGGGGGGCTCTTTCAAGTAGTGAGCATTCCTATGCTTATCGCTCTTGGAGTCATCGCGGGCGCGTGTGGCATCTTCGCCGACACCGCAGCTCAAGCGCTGACCCCCAGCATCGCATCAGAGGAAGAGCTGCTGGCACGCAACTCCCAGCTGCACGCCGTGGACTCGGCGACCCAAATCGGGGCCCCTGCGCTCGCAGGAGCGATGATCCAATGGTTAGGTAGCCACGTCGCCGCTGGCGTGACGTCCATCGGCTACTTCTTGGCGGCCGCCCCGCTGATTGGTTGCAGGAAGATCGACGCCGCCAGGGTCCCCGGCACGGCAACCGCCGCCGAGCAGCGGAGCCTCTTTCGGGAGCTTAAGGTCGGATTCAGGGAGCTCTGGCACCAACGCGAGCTGTGAAGCACCATCGCCTGTACGGCAACATTCAACTTTGCCTACGGAATGCTACAGCCTCTGTTCTATCTATTTCTGCTGCGAGAACTTGGTGTCAGTGAGGGTATTGTCGGCTCAATTCTCGCGATGGGCGGCCTTGGCTCTGTGCTGTCTGCCATCTTCGCCGAAAAGCTGGTTGCAAGGATCGGGATTGGTGCCGCCATCTGGATGCCGGCGCTCATCGCGGGATGCAGTATCTCGGCGCTGGCGTCACTCAGTCCGCGCACTGCTCTCGTCGTGGGAGGGATTCTACAAGCGGTCTTGTCGATTTCGGTCACCGTATACAACATCACTGTCTTCACGCTGCGTCAGGCCAGCACATCGCCGGACATCCTAGGTCGGATCAGCGCCTCCAGTCGTGTGATCGTGTGGGGAACGGCCCCCTGGGAAGCTTGCTCGCCGGCTCATCCATGGCTTTCCTCGGGATCCGAGGTTCCTTGGTCGCATCAGGTTTGATTGCCTGCCTGTCGGCTCTCTGGATCCTCGCCTCCCCGATCCGAAAGGTGCAACACATGACGGAGTTCCGACGTGATCACTGAAGTCCCGAATTCGGCCGGAGCGACGTCAGCGCCTCCGGCTCCACGGCGTGTGCAGTACCGGAGCGACTGCCTGCTGCGCAGCGCTGGATTCCCGGTGGCAACGTTGCATGTTCTGCGCAGGAAACCGTCCGCTAACGTGGCCGAGTCCTCCATCAGAGCTCAAGACCTCGACGAACTGTTCATCGAACAGGTTGCGCGAATTTGTCGAGAGACGCCTGTCGGGGAGGCGTTAGCGTGGCAAAACCCGGGCATCCTGCAGAACAACCTGACAACTCTCGAACCGGTCAACAACCGCAAGAACCGGCGCCGGGCAGATGCACTGTTTGCCTATATCTCGCGCTACGTGGCCAAGAATGACACCATCGGTTTCTTTGGCCCCCTTTGCTGGGGTACCATTGATCAGTCGACGCGCACGTCCTTCGTGGCCCAAGAGCCTGCCCTGGGGCGGCGTGAGATCTACTTCGAGTCGTGGGCGGTCGACGAGCTAGGTGTCCGGGATCAGCGCACCTCGTCGGATACCGTTCGTCCCACCGGTGACATCGTCAGCCACCACTGCTCGCGGGGACGACGGTGAGCGGAGTCGACGAGGGAAGGCATCGTCTCCATCTTGCTGGGGCGCATGTCCGACTCGTTGACACCGATGAACCACGGCCCGTCCTGGTGGGCGGCCAACTCGTCGTCAATGAGGTTGAGAGCGCGATACGCGAGACGATTGGCCAGCAACCGGTCGAAGGGGGAGGGCGACCCACCTTGCTGCATGTGCCCCAGCACCACTTGGCGCACGTCGTACATGCCGTGGGATTCCTCCTCCAGTAGTCGAGCGATGAAGTCGGTGGTGTAGTTGCGGGAGGCGTTCTCGTTGCGAACGGCCAGGAATAGACGCCGTCCGTGGGCGAAGGACTCCCGCAACCAGTGGACGTCATTGGCCAGATCGTCCAGGGAGATGCCGTCCTCATTGGTGTAGATCCGCTCGGCACCGGCGGCGATGCCGGACATCAGGGCGAGGTATCCGCAGTCGCGCCCCATCGTCTCGACGACGAAGCACCGACGCGAGGCGATGCCGGACTCCTTGATCTTGTCCATCGCCTCGACGATGATGTTGAGGGCGGTGTCGGCACCGATGGACAGCTCGGAACCGGGGAGGTTGTTGTCGATCGAGGCCGGGATGCACACCGTCGGGATGCGGAAGGCGGGGTAGCGGTCCCGTTCCGTCGTCATGGTGTGGATGCCCTCGTAGGCCGAGTATCCGCCGATGACGAGTAGGGCGTCGATGTGGTTGTCCTCCAGTGCGCGGCTGACGGCGTAGAGGTCACGGGTGCTCGGGGTTTCGCGGCGGGTGCCCAGCTCAGCACCGCCTTCCCCGGCCCAGCCCTCGACGTCACTCCAGGCCAGTTCCGCCATGTCCCCGGCAGCCAGGCCGACGAATCCGTTGTGGATTCCGATGACGGTGTGGCCACGAGAAATACCCAACCGGACGGCCGCGCGGGCAGCAGTGTTCATGCCCGGGGCAGGGCCGCCGGCGTGCATGATCGCAATCCGCTTGCGGTCGGCGTCCTCGCCCCCCTCGGTCTTGGTGCGAGCGGGCTCGCTGAGCTCGGTGAAGATGGCGTCCATCTCGACGAAGGAGCGTCCCCTCATCCTCATGGCCTCGTTGTAACGCCCCTGCTCGATGAGACCGGGCACCGACTTGGTGTCGGCGACGGCCTTGACCAGGGGCAGACGGTGGATGCGGTTAGCGCCGGTTCCGATGACGCGCCCCTCGGCCTCCGGGGTCGTCGAAAGTACCTCGTGAACGGCGTGGTAGCCGAGCCAGGTGGAGGCCCAACGGTCGTAGGCCGAGGGGCGTCCGCCGCGCTGGACGTGGCCCAGGATGGTGACGCGGGCGTCCTCCCCGAGCTTGTCCTCGAGGACCTGACGGACGTACTCGGAGGTGATGCGGTTACCGGCGCGATCGGTGGCTCCTTCAGCGACGATGACGATTGAGTCCCGGCGCCCCGACTGTCGGCCGCGCTTGAGCTCGGCACACATCCGATCCTCCCAGCCGTCTTCCGGTGGGCGCTCCGGGATGAGCACATAGTCGGCGCCACCGGCGACTGCCGCCATGAGGGCGAGATAGCCGCAGTGACGACCCATCACCTCGACGACGAAGGATCGCTGGTGGCTGGCGGCGGTGGAGGTGAGGTCGTCAATGGCATCGACGATGCGGTGCAGAGCCGTGTCCGCGCCGATGGTCATGTCGGATCCGACGAGATCGTTGTCGATGGAACCGACGAGTCCCGCGATCATGAGGGAGGGGTGCTCGCGGGCTACCTCGGGGCTCACCCGACCCGTGTCGACGAGTTCGGCGACGAGATCGGTCCACTCGGTGCGCAGCACGTCCAAACCAGTGAGCGAACCATCGCCGCCGATGACGACGAGACGATCAATTCCGTGCTCCAAGAGGTTCTGAACGGCCTTCAGCCGACCTGAGCGTTCGCGCATTGCCTTGCAGCGGAAGGTGCCGATCACGGTGCCGCCACGGTTGAGGATCGAACCGACGTCATCCCATCCGAACTTCCGGATGCCGTCGCCTCCGTCGATCATGCCTTGGTAGCCCTCGTAGATCGCATAGACCTCGGCTCCCACGCTCAATGCAGAGCGCACCACGGCGCGGACAGCGGCATTCATTCCCTGGGCGTCGCCACCGCTGGTCAGGATGCCGATGCGCAACCCACGACCGTCGGGGAGGGTTGGGGTAAGCCTCAATTCGTCATCAACACGCACAGTTCAATATTGCCGCGTCAGAGTGGCCGGAGGGTGAACTGTGACGGTGGGGACGGTGAGTCGGGGATTTTCGTCTCTGGTGCGGTGAGCGTTCGGTGTTGCGGTGGGGAGGGGACCCTCGGGCTGACCATCCCAGGTCGTCAGGATTCAGGAGTGCTCGTCGGGAACCGTCTCGAGGTCGTCCATCCATGCCCGGGCCACGGCGTCGGACGGCATTCGCCAGTCACCGCGCGGGCTCAGGGACCCACCGGCGACGACCTTGGGTCCGTTGGGCAGGGTGGAGCGCTTGAACTGGTTTCCGACGAATCGACGCAGGAACAGCCGCGTCCAGTCCTTGATGGCCGACAGGTCATAGGAATGGCGGTCCTCGTCATGGAACCCGGGTGGCCAGGACCCCACCGAGGCGTCGCGCCAGGCGTGATGGGACAGAAAGACGATCCGGCTGGGACGCATCCCGTGGCGCAGTAGGTGGTAGAGGGTGAAGTCCTGCAACTCGTAGGGGCCGATCTTCGCCTGGGTGGACTGGATCTTCTCCCCGGGGCGAGCCGGGACGAGCTCGGGGGAGATTTCCGTCCCCAGAACGGACTCCAGGACGATATTGGTGGCTTCGTTGAACTGGCCCGACGAAATGCACCACCGGATGAGATGTTGGATGAGGGTCTTCGGCACGCCGGTGTTGACCCCGTAGTGGCTCATCTGGTCGCCGACGCCGAAGGTGCACCACCCCAGGGCTAGCTCGGACAAGTCTCCGGTGCCCAGCACGATGCCGCCCCGCTGATTGGCGATGCGGAAGAGGTAGTCGTAACGCAGACCAGCCTGGACGTTCTCGAAGGTGACGTCATAGACGTCGGCCCCGTCACCGGCCGGGTGCCCCATCCCCCTGAGCATCTGGGTGGCTGCCGGCCGGATGTCCAACACCTCGCAGGGAATGCCGAGTGCCTGGCACAGGTCCAGGGCGTTGTTTTTGGTGTGGTCGGTGGTGGCGAACCCTGGCATCGTGAAGGCGAGGATGTCGGTGCGGGGACGGCCCATCTGGTCCATCGCCTTGGCTGCGACGAGCAGGGCATGGGTGGAGTCGAGGCCTCCCGAGACGCCGATGACGACCTTGGGAGCTCCGATCGACTCGAGGCGACGACGCAGGCCGTAGACCTGGATGTTGTAGGCCTCGTAGCAGTCCTGGGCGAGCTGGTCTGGCTTGTTCGGGACGAAGGGGAACCGGTCGACGGGCCGCTCGAGACCGATGTCGTCATGGGTCGGGTCGAGGGTGAAGGTGTTGGTGCGCCATTCCTCGTTGTGGGCACGAGCGTCGGACTGGGCCAGGGCGTTGTCGTCGAAGGACCCTTGCCGCATCCTCTCCTGACGCAACAGGTCGAGGTCGATGTCAGCCAGGCAGTACCCGGGCTCGGGGGAGAACCGGTCGGTCTCGGCCAACAGGGTGCCGTTCTCGTAGATCATCGCCTGGCCGTCCCAGGACAGGTCGGTGCTCGACTCCCCGGGGCCGGCGGCCGCGTAGACGTAGGCCTGAAGGTTGCGCGAGGACGTCACCTTGCACAGTTCGTGTCGCTGGCGGGACTTTCCGACGGTGATCGGGGAACCCGAGAGGTTGACCTCGACGACAGCGCCTGCGAGAGCGGCCTGGGAGGACGGGGACACCGGAACCCACAGGTCCTCGCAGACTTCCACATGGAAGGTGAGGTCCGGCAGGTCTGAGGCCTGGAAGAGCTGGTGGGGTCCGAAGGGGACCTCGGTCGAGGCCACGTGAGATTTCTGTCGCCCCGACAGGTCGATCGTCCCGCTGGTGTCTGCACCAGCCGCGAAGTGACGCTTTTCGTAGAACTCCCGGTAGTTGGGGAGGTAATTCTTGGGCACCACACCGAGCACCTGGCCACGGTGGACGACGACCGCGCAGTTGTACAGCCGGTTCCCCCTCTGCAAGGGAGCCCCGACGACGATGACCGGGAAGAGGTCGCGGGAGGCCTGACGCAGGGTCTCGATGGCGTCGATCACGGCATCGAGGACGACGTCCTGAAGCAGCAGGTCGTCGATGGCGTAGCCGGTCAGGCAGAGCTCGGGGAAGACGGCGATAGCCACGTCACGAGAGTTGAGCTCCCGGCAGGTGTCGAGAATTCCCGCCATGTTCGAGGCAGGGTCGCCGATGTGCACCGTCGTTGTGCACGCCGCGACTCGTGCGAAACCTTGGTCATATGCCGAGTGGAAATTCCCCTTCATGGGGCCAGTCTCGCAGAACCTGGGGTGCGGAAGCCCTGTTCACCCCAGTTCGCTGCTGCGCGGGGGATTTGCGCCGGCCTGAGAGACGGTGATGGCGGCGATGTGGGCTGCCCGCTGCATCACCTGTCGAAAAACGTCAGGCTGGATGCGGCCGAGATCCATGCGGTGCTCGGCCCCCAGCAGCCCGGTGGTCCACAAACTGTCAATGGTCGCCGACATGAAGGAATCCCCGGCACCGACGGTGTCGACAACCTCGGTTCGCTCCCCGGGGACGCGAATTTCGACACCAGCGGCCGTCATGGCCACCACGCCGTGTTTTCCCATCGTCAGGATGCCAATTTTGGGCCCCAACCCCATCCAGTCGGTAAGCATTTCGACCGGGTCAGCCCCCTCGCCCAGCCATTCCAGGTCCTCGTCGGAGGCCTTGACGACGTCGGCGAGTCGGACGAACTGCTCGACATCGTGGCGCGCAGCAGCTGGATCACCGAGCAGGCTGGGACGGCAGTTCGGGTCAAAGGTGATCGTCGCGCAGTCCCGGGCGGCGGCAACCGTCTGCACCACCACCTGACGTCCCGGCTCGATCCCGCACGCCAATGACCCGGTGTGGACGACGACGCAGTCATCGGGAATCGTGACCGACGGCAATGCCCACTCGAGGTCGAACTCGTAGCTAGCCTGGCCTCCCGTCAGGGTGGCGGTGGCCGTGGGGGTGCGCTCGGCTCCCCGTGACGGCCCGCTGAGACGGACGTTGTCGGCACCGACATGGGCCTCGATGCTCCGGCCGTGGTCGTCGGCACCGATCCAGGTGGCCAACTCGACATCGCGTCCCAGGCGGGCCAGCCCAACCGCCACATTCATGGGGGATCCGCCGGGGTGTTCGCTCACCCGTCCGGCATCATTGACGACGTCGATCAGTGACTCCCCGATGACAAGTGCGGTGGACATGACCTCTCCTCCCGATGGTGTCTCCAGTCTCTCGCACCCCGCGCAGCCGTCCTGGTGGAGGGCCAACCGTCGTTCTGCTACCAGCGTTGTATTCGGATAGCCAGGTTGCGGCCTCTAGACTGGATTTGATGATCGCCTCCGGAAGCACCCCGACCCCGGAACCGCGCGCCGGCTCTGGCCTCTGGCGCGGCGGTGGTTTCCTCGCTGCCCTGGTGGCAACGGTGTGCTTGGTCGCTGGCTGCGGATCATCCATGCCGACAGTGACGCCGTGTATCGATTCCGTTCCGGGCGCGGGTGATCTTCGTGCTCGTCATCGCTACCCTGTGACGTGCCCGACCGCTTCTCCCGAGTTGACGGCCAAGGCGTCCCCGAGTGAGGAGGCCCCGGACGGGCCGACTGACAAGGTCGGTGCCGACGAGCCCGATAACTCCGCCAGCCCCCAGACTGACGAATCGAGGCCCTCGATTCCCGGGCCGACTCCACCTCCCGCATCCCTGGCGGTGGGTGAGAAATCCTCGGCAGGCGCTGGAACCTATGTGCTGTGGGTCAAGGCGGAGAATCACGTCTACCTCGTTGACGATGGTGTGGTGAAGCGCTCGATGCTCACCACCGCCGAACCGTGGAAGACCCCGGTCGGGGACTACGAGATCGAGTACAAGGCTCGGCATGCAGCTTCGACCGAGGACGGTATTCGCTGGTACATCCCCAATTTTCTGGCTTTCTATCAACGCCCGGGAGCGATCGGCCACATTGGCTTCCACCAGATCCCGTGGGACGAGAAGACTAAGAAACTTGCTCAGCCCGTCTACACCCTGGGCATGCCGGGGTACTCGAGTCACGGCTGCGCGAGGTTGGCTCCGAAGGACTCGGAGGCTCTCTACAACTTTGCCCATGAGGGCACAAAGGTAAAGGTGCGGTGAGGGTGAAGGTGCGGTGAGTCGTCGACGCGACGAGGAGAACACCCTCGACCTGAGAACACGGCTGGGCCACAGCGTCGACCACGAGGACGTCGACTCGGGGAATCGCGACACCCTGGGGGCGACGACGGAGTCGGCTCGGGTCAGTAGGTCTGCTGGTGTTTTTGTCGCGGTCATGGCCATCACCGGTCTGGTGTGGGGCCTCAGCCTGGCGATCTGGGCTGTGACGCCCGGGGCGGATGGCACCAGCGGAACCATGCCGGCACGCGGCTGGTTCGGAAGCCTCCTCGTCGGTCTGCTCTACGCGATGGGGGTGGCGGTCATCCTCATCATCCCGGTCGTCCTGCTGGCAGCTCTGCTGGGGGCGAGGTTGGAGCGGCGGAGGAGTCAGCGCCTCGCTGGCGGGATCGTCGGGGGAGTGACCGTTTTGCTCGGAGGAGCGGGTTTGTACGCCTTGATACCGGTGTTCTCGGCGGTGGCCGAGGTCACCTGGCCTGCCCCCCTGTTAGCCATCGGGCTGGGGGCCTGGTGGGGTCCCTGGGTCATCGAGGGCCGCCGCTCGCGATGAGGCCGCAACGACAACCGTGGCCTAGAGTGTGAGGCATGACACAGAACACCCCTGTCGTTCCCACCCCTCCCAAGGCCCTGACGATCTCTGCCTGGGTCGCGGTCGCGTCCGTGATCATTCAGGCTGCGTTGGCCTGCTTCATGCTCTCCGGTGTTCACGGGCTCGGCGACGTGCACATGGGATTTGGAGTTCTGACCCTGGTGGCCGCCATCGTGGCTGCCGTCCTGGCTGTCATGTGGAAGCGTCACGGTGGCCCGTCGTCGATCGTCGGTCACGCCGTGGGCATGGCGGTGTTGGTCCTTGTCCAGTACGGCCTCGGCGAGATGAGCAGCGGCGGTGCGGTCAAGTGGATCCACGTGATCCTGGGCGTCGTCATCGTCGTCGGGCTGCTCGCTCTGCCCCAGTCGATCGCCAAGTCTTCCCGGAAGTGACGCAGGCTGGCGTCAGCAGGTAATTTTCGCCGTCGAGGCCCCGGTGACAGCCATCAGGTCTGATGGTGACAATTCCACCGACAGCCCGCGACGCCCGCCTGACACCAGCACTCGCGGCTGCTCCATCACCGATTCATCGATGCACGTGGGCAGCCGCTTTTTCTGTCCAAGTGGCGAAATCCCCCCGACGATGTACCCCGTTGAGCGCTCAGCTGCCGCGGGGTCGGCCATGGCGGCTTTTTTCGCACCCATCGCGGATGCGAAGGCCTTGAGGTTGAGCTGGCCACTCACCGGGACGACGGCGACGGCGAGTTTTCCCGAGGGAGCGAGCTCGACGATGAGGGTCTTGAGCATGATGTCCGGGTCGAAGCCGAGTTTTGCGGCCCCCTCGTCACCGAAGTGGTGGTTCGACGGGTCATGGTCGTAGCTGTGGAGGACGTGAGCCACCTTGGCCTTGGCAAGGGCTTTCGTGGCGGGGGAGGCAGAGTCAGAGGCAGGCATCAGTCCTCGAATCCGGCCCACACACGCAACCGGTGGGTCATCTCGTCGTCCTGGGGGGCTGGGCGACCGTCAATACTCAGGATGGGGACGATGCCGCGAATCGATGACAGTAGCCAGGCCCCTTGTGCTCGCAAGACCTCATCGCGCTTCATGAGACGGGTGGCCGTCTTGACCCCGTCGTCGTCAGCGGCTTCGAAGACGGTGTTGACGGTGATGGAGCTGAGGATCCCAGTGGCGCCGGTGGGGGTTGTCCACAGTCCGTCGGCAGCTTGGACGACCAACCCTGAGGTGGGTCCTTCCAGCAGGTAGCCCTCGGTCGAGGTGAAGATGACGTCGTCGGCGCCCTGGGACTTGGCGTAACGCAGCGCCGCGACGTTGACGGCATACGACAAGGTCTTGACGCCGCCGAGGAGCCACGGTGCATCGGCGAAGGACTCGCTCGTGACCCCTCGCGACAGGCACAGCACGTCGATTCCTTCCCTCTCCTCCTTGTGGGTTTCGGAGAGGGGAGCGATGATGAGGAACCCACGTGGCGGTCCGGGGACGACCTCGCGGCCGTTGGTATAGACGAGTTTGAGGGTGGCCTCTCCGGGGAGGCGCCAGGTACGCGCGGCGTCCTCGATGAGGTGCCGCCATGAGTCCATGTCAGGGGTGGGGCCATCCACGCCTGCGATCGATCGGGCGAAGCGGGACAGATGCTCCTCGAGATGATCGATTCGGGACGTCCCATCCTGTGCGGTGACGATACGGGTTGCGTCGAAAACTCCGTCCCCACGCAGCAGCCCGAGATCGTCTCCATGGCACACCATGGTCGAGGGCGGCACGACCCCTTCGCCAAGTATGGCTAGTAGGTATGGAACACTTGAACTCATGCGTTCAGCCTAGTTGAGTAGAAGTTGGGTGGTCACAGAGGCTGCCCTCCGCGACCACAGGAATGTCACGTATGGTTGGGCGTCGATATTCAGCCAGTTTGGCTGACGTCATATTACTAACGGACTGGGAGATCATTAATGACGGAGTCGTATCGCTCGTCGCAGACACGTCAGACCTACCACCACGGTCATCTGCGCGAGGCCCTTGTGGAAGAGGGCTTGGAGATGGCTCGCAGTGGTGGCGCCGAGGCGGTCGTGCTTCGTGAAGCGACTCGCCGAGCTGGCGTGTCACCCAACGCGGCGTACCGTCACTTCACGAACCGCGAGGCCCTTCTCGATGAGGTGGGCTTGGCGGCTGCCGACCAGATCGGCCGCAGGATGCGTGAAGCTGTGGCTGAAGCCCAGCCTGAAGACGATGAGGCTGAAGCAGTTGCCCAGCTGGTGGCTGCGTGCCGCGCGTACCTTGATTTCGCCCTGGCAGAGCCGGGATTTTTCGACGTCGCATACCGCATTTCGGATGCCGGCCTCGACATGATCGAAACGGATCGGTCGAAGGCACCGAATTTGCCCGACTCGGTCATCAGGGATGTTCTCGCCGACCCCGACATCAAGCTCTCGGAACGAGTCGATGTGCGCGACCTCGCCATCCTGCTGTGGTCGTTGCTTCACGGGTTTGCCTCGCTGTCGACCTCCGGTCCGTTGCGTGGTGAGAAGGCCTCCGAGCGAGCCGAGAACGTCCTCAACATCATTCGTGCCTCTCTACGTGGTGCGATTGCCCCAGCCTGATGGCTCGAGCGAGTCGCAATACGGACTTCCAGGCTGAGACCGGGTACCGCCAGATCCTGAATCTGGCGGTACCCGCTTTCCTGTCCTTGGTGGCTGAGCCGCTATTTCTCGTCGCGGATTCTGCGGTCGTCGGGCACTTGGGCACTGCCCAGTTGGCTGGCCTCGGTGTTGCCTCAGCAGCCCTGACGACGTTCACGGGTCTCTTCGTTTTCCTCGCCTATGCGACGACGGCCACCTCCTCGCGCCGGATGGGAGCGGGGGATCGCCATGGTGCGGCTCAGACCGGTGTTGACGGACTGTGGTTGTCCCTCATCATCGGAATCCTCGTCGCGATCATGCTGGTGGTCATTCCGACGACGGTTGCCAGGTGGTTCGGTGCCAGCGGCGTAGTCGCTGAGCAGGCCGGACGGTATCTGCGCATTACTGGTTTTGGTGTGCCCGCCATGCTCGCAACGATGGCCGTCACCGGGGTACTGCGAGGATTCCAGGACACTCGGACGCCCCTGATCGTCACCGTCATCACCTTCAGCCTCAACCTGGTGCTCAACCTGTGGTTCGTGCTCGGAATGGGGTGGGGGATCGAGGGATCGGCAATTGGCACCCTGATCTGCCAGATTGCCATGGCGGTGGCCCTGGTGTGGGTGTTGTGGAGACGTACTCACGGTCTCGACCTGAGCCTCGTGCCTCATTGGGGCGGTATCGCCTCGAGCCTGCGCGACGGCATCCCGCTGCTGATTCGTACCCTCGCGCTGCGGGCTGCCCTCTACGTGACGACGTGGGTGGCGGCACGAGCGGGAGCCATCACCATGGCTGCCTACCAGGTGACGATGACGATCTGGAACCTGCTCCTCATGACGATGGACGCCCTCGGTATCGCTGGTCAGGCCCTGACGGGAGCGAGTTTGGGAGCTGGCGACATTCGCCGCACACGGTTGTTGACCGGCACCATGATTCGGTGGGGGGCGTGGGCCGGAGTTGTCATTGGGGCGCTTCTGGCGGCATCCCACCAGTTGGTCCCCGCCATCTACACGAATGATCCGGCAGTTCACCGGGCGGTGGCGGCTGGTCTTCTCGTCGTAGCCGTTGAGCAGGTCATCGCCGGGCCGGCTTTCGTTCTCGACGGAGTGCTCATCGGAGCAGGTGACGGCCGCTGGTTGTCGAGGGCCCAGGTGGTGATGTTCCTGGTGTATCTGCCGATGGCATGGGCGGTTCATCTTTGGGCGCCAGCTGACCCAGCTGCTGCGGTCGTCTGGTTGTGGATCGCCTTTGGCGGGTTCATGGCCGTGCGCTGCGGGATTCTGGCCTGGCGGGCTCACGGGGATGCCTGGATGCGGACCGGAGCCTGAGCGAGCCTCGACTGGCTCGTTGGCTCGTTGGCTCGAGGTCGATGGGCGTCGGACCAGCCTCCTCCCGCGACGGAACGGCTCAGTCGAAGCGAACCTGTTGCGCCCCAGGAACCGAGTCGTACCTCTCAGGAGCACTGGTGAGCACCACGATCTGACTCGTTCGAGCCCCTTGGACAACCTCGGTGAGGATGTGCCTGACCCTCACTGGGTCCGAGTAGACCAAGGCATCGTCAAGGATCACGGGAACTCCGTCATCGGGGTCAATGAGGCGGGCCGCAGCCAATCGGACCACCAGTCCCAGCTGTTCCCGGGCTCCCGATGACAGCTGATCCCACTCCAGGCGTGCGCCCCTCAGTTGGCGAGCCACCACCGTCAGAGTGGAGTCGATCTCGACGTGGAGGTCTTGACCGAACACGGCCCTGCCGATCCGGTCGATCTCGCTGGTGAACGGGGCCACATAGGACTGACGCACCTGGTCGAGGTGACGGCTGAGGGTTTCGTACAGCAGCCTCGTTGATCGTGCTCGGCTTTCCAGCCCGGCGACACGTCGGGAGAGCTGGTGTTTCTTGCTGGCCAAGGCGTCGACGTCGGCCTGGCGTTCCTGGCGGCCCAGGCCAAGCAGCTGGCCCTTGAGCTCCAACTGACGGTCGGTGTCCTCCTTGAGACGAGAGGTTGCCTTGCTGAGGGCCAGCTGGCTTCCCTCTGCCTCGGCATGGACCTGGTCGGGGTTGCGTTCGGCAAGGGCAGCTGCGGCGCGTTCGGCGTCGACCTTTGCGACGCGATCTTCCTCCTCGGCGATCGTGAGAGCCTCGGCCAGGTCGCCGTCCGGGATGGCCTCCCGTGCGGTGGCAAGCTCCTCGGCGAGTCGGGTGACGGTCTCGGCCGCGCTGTCGAGGTCGATATTGGCGCGGAATGACTTCTCATGGGTCTCGCCGCGACGTTTGTCCACCGCTTTGAGGCGAGCCTGGGCCTGGCGTTCAGAGTTGCGCGCTTCGTTGGCCTTGGCGACGGCGTCGTCCTCCAGCTTCTGGGCCTCTGTGGCCGTGAGGGTAACTTCCTCGCTGGCTTGATCGGCGAGCGCCTCGAGCTCCTGGATGGTGCTCTCGCCCTGCTCGCGCTCCAGCTGCTCTTTCCAGGAAGCGAGGTTCGACTGGAGGACCTTGCGCTCGGCCATGCGGGCCTCGGCCTGTTCCAGGCTGGCCACGCCGAGCTCCGCGAAGAGGGACACGACCGCTTGGTGCGCCGTCTCCGCGTCGCGTGCCAGGTTCATGACCTCGGAGGTGGGGGAGATTCTCAGTCGCCACGCATCGCCCATCTCCATGACGAGCTCACCGTCGATGCTGTGCTGGCTCGTCTGGCCGACAGGCAGATCAAGTGTGGCGCCGTCGATCCGTAGGGGATCTCCCTCGTCCCGATGCTCGATGATGAGCTGGGTGCTGGCCAGCGCCGCTGCTTCCTTGGCGATGGCGTCGGTTTTGGCGGCTTCCTTGAGCTTGGTCAGCAGCTGGCTCGTCACCTTCTCGGATTCGAGACGTTGCTGTCCGTCAGAGAGGCGCTCCCTGAGCTCGATGACGCGGTCCAGTTGCTTGCGCGCCTTTGCGGCCTCCTCACCGGCTCGTACAGCGGCGAGGGTACGTCGTGCCCCCTCCTCCGCAGTCTCGGCCTCGGTGACCTTCGACGCGGCGTCGTCGAGGGCGCTCTGGGTCTCCGCGAGTTCAGCGGCTAGCGCTCGGTCCTTCTCGGCATTCTCGACGGCCACCTGCTTGCACTGTTCATGCCTCTCGCGAGCCTCGGTGAGGCTCTCAACGAGTTTGACTCGCACCCCGTGAGCGGATTTGGCCTCGGCGTGATGCTGCGCCGCCTCCTTGGCAGCGCGACTGGTGGTCTCAACCTCCTTCTCCAGCTCGGTGAGACTGTCGAGGGCAGCTTTGGTCTGCTGACACTCGGCCGTCTTCGATGCCACGACGTCGTGGTCGTGGCTGATCTGCTCATTGATCCGAGTGAGAGCCTCGACGACCTCGTCAACCTCCTTGAGACGTGTCGAAGCCTCGTCGAGTGCATGGCTGACGGCCTCCAGCTGCTCCCGTTCCTGGAAAGCTCCCCTCCGTTCCTTGCCGGTGGTGGGTTGGTAGTACACCTCGTACTCGGCACGCACTCGGTCCATGAGACCGCCGATCGAACCCTCGTCGGGTTTCTGACCGCCTGCCTGCTCGAGCGCTGCTGTCAGAGCCTTGGAGGAATCCAGTCGCAGTGGCGACAGACTGCTGGCTTGCATGAGCCGCAGGGCATTCCACAGCGTCATGTCCGCTCCGACCAGCAGAGTTTCCATCGTTTCGACGGCCTCGTCCCCAGTGACGATCTGTCCGGCCCGTGGACCTGAGATGAACCTCAACCAGGATTCCTTGTCCTTGAGGAAGCTCTTGCGGTGGGCAAAACGATGCTCACCGATCGTCATCTCGGCCTCGACGACCACCGGAAGTGAGGTGCCGTAGCGCTGGGCCCGTCGAACCTCCTGTGCCCGGGAGGAAGCCTTGTACTTGGTGCCGAGGACGAGGTCCAGCGCTTCGACCATCGAGGTCTTTCCGACCTCGTTGGGGCCATTCGCGACGACGATCCCGGTATCGGGCAGTTCAAGGGTGCGGTTCTCGATGGCCTTGAAGTTCTCGACGTGGATGCGATGCAGCTTCATCGTGTCACCTCCGCAGCGCGTGTCGACGGGTTCTCCGCGTTCACGAGCCGGCGCAGGAGGGTCAGCGCCGAGACGGCGTCCTCATTGGTGGCACACATGGTCGACAATTCCGCAGCAGCATCCCTCACCCAGCTCGGTAGGTCGGCATCGGCCAGGCTGGCATCGTCTCCGACGACCGTGAGATCGTGGCGGTTCTCACTGGGCTCCAAACTGGCGAAGACCGTCTCGTGGTCGGCGATGATCTCGTCGAGCTCGGCCTTCTGGGAGATGGTGAGCTGGCCATGCAGGTCATAGCGGATGATGGTGCGGTCCCGGTGGTCGAAGGAATTGAACCGGTCCCTCAGGGCTTCCAGATCTGCCTCGCCTGCGACCTCCTGACTGACTCGCGCGTGCAACCAGGTGCCAACCTTGATCGTCTTGCAGGTGAGCGGGGCGTCGAGGTCGACGACAACTGCGGTGCCGACGGTGTCCTCGTTGAAGCTCGTCGTCTCCTGGGTGCCGCTGTAGCGAATTGCAGCGTGGTCATCGCCGACCGGCCATGCGATGTGGCGGTCTCCCAGAGCGACGTAGGCCAATGCGCCACGGGCAGTGGCATCGTCCAGGGGAGCCCGCGAGATGAGGGCCTCCCGGGTGTCACCGGACAATCCCTCGAGCTGGCCGTGGCCAACCAGGATGCGAGGGGTCTGGGTGGGCTCCAGACTGGTGGCGAGTTCTGCCAGCGGATCCGTCGATGGATGCCGAGTCGTCAGGGGAGCGGCGACGATCTTCGCGATGACGGAGCCATTAGCGTCAGTGACGTCGACTTCTGACCGGTCACGCAGGACGCAGACATTGTCAGGGCAGCGACGGGTGAATTCCGTTCCATCCCACAGACATCCGGGCTCAAGGCTGTCGTGGTTTCCCGGTAGTAGGTACACAGGCAAGCCAATGGAGGCCATCGCCTCACAGCTGCGGGCGATGATTTGAGCAGAGACGTTCTGGGTCTCGAAGACGTCGCCGGCTACGACGACGAAATCGCAATCTTCCTGCCGGGCGACCTCGCCCAGCCTGCGCACCGTCTCGATGCGATCGGCAGTGAATCGTGCCTGCGGGTCATCATCGCCCCGCTTGGACAGGTAGTGCCGAGTCATCCCCAGCTGCCAGTCCGAGGTATGGAGGAATCTCGTCATGGCAACACGATAGGAGAGGACCCGGACATTTCTGTGCGACGGATGTTCTGGCTTGTCAGGTGGGGGTTTGGTGGAGTTTTGGCAATCAGCTCTGCTCGGTGGTGCTGATCCCGAGCTTCAGGGCATCGTCCTTGACGGCACACGTGAGCGTCGCCTTCGGCGTTGGCAGTCGTGGAGGTGCCGTTGGCAGCGATGATGTCAGTCGTGTGATTCTCCTTGTTCTCCGTATGCTCCGGTTTATATGTCAACTATCATGGCTCGAGAAAGGTGATACGTCAACAAGAGGAAGTTCTGATGGGCCCAAGGGCGCCTACCGGGCTCCTATACTCAGGAACGAAGGAGGCACAGTGACAGAGGATCGCACCGTTTGGCTGGACGACCACCAACAGCGGGTTTGGCGCCTGTGGTTGGAGGTGACGACCGCCCTGCCAGCTGTGCTCAATCGTCAACTGTCGCGCGACTCACAGCTGTCCGTGCAGGACTTTGAGGTCCTCGTCCGACTGTCGGAGACCGACGACGACGAGATGAGAGTCGTCGCACTGTCTGAGCACATGGGATGGGAACGGTCGAGGCTGTCCCATCACCTCACTCGTATGGAGAAGCGTGGCCTCGTCGAGCGTCGCATCTGCTGCTCCGACGGCCGGGGAGCCATCATCCACCTCACTGACCAGGGCATGAAGGCGTTGCAGCAGGCCGCTCCCGGACACGCTGCCCTGGTGCGTCGGGTTGTTTTCGGTGGTTTGGATCATGGTCATCTCAACGACCTGGAGACCATTCTCAGTCGCATCTGCGACGGCCTCACCGAGGAGGAGAAGAGCCAGCTGGGCGACGCCGACTGACCCCCAGCAGCTGAGTCGGGTCAGCTGCGTCCCGTCCCACCTACGGAAACGCCAATCTCCATACCGTGGACTCGGTCCTAACATCAGCCCCACCCACACGCAGGTGAGGAGCGACCATGGCCACACAGACGACGGGCGTCACTCAGACGTCCACGGACCCCGCAGGATGCAAGCCCCGGATGAAGGGCCGCCATCTTGTGATGATGAGCTTGGGATCGGCTATCGGGACCGGGCTCTTCGTCGGTTCTGGCAAGGGGGTTGCGGCGGCCGGTCCGGCCACCTTGGTGGCGTACGTCGTCGCCGGTCTACTCGTGATTGCCATCATGTACATGCTCGGCGAGATGGTTGCGGCCCATCCCGATTCCGGTGCCTTCTCGGTCTACACCTCGCGAGCCATGGGCCCGGCCGCCGGATTCGCAATGGGCTGGGTCTGGTGGATCGAGTTGGTCATCGTCGTCGCGGCCGAGGCGATCGCAGCCGCCTCAACCCTTGTCGCCATGTGGCCGATAGCACCGGTGTGGCTACTCACACTTATCTTCCTGGTCGTCCTGACGGCCGTCAACTTGCTCGGGGTCGACCGATTCGGGGAGTTCGAGTTCTGGTTCGCACTGCTCAAGGTGGCAGCAGTTCTCGTCTTCCTCGTCATCGGTGTGCTGCTCATCTGTGGCGTACTGGCAGCCCCCGCGGCCGGAGCGTCCAACCTCGTCGGACACGGTGGGTTCATGCCCAATGGGTGGTCCGGCATCGCGGCCGCCCTCCTCATGGTGACCTTCAGCTTCGGCGGTATCGAGATCATGGCCGTGGCAGCCGCCGAGACAGAGGACCCAGCCCGAAACGTGTCCCGAGCGGTGCGCACCATCGTGTGGAGGATCCTGCTGTTCTACATGGGGTCGGTGGCCATCATGGTCATCGCGGTTCCCTGGGACGACCCCAAACTCGGCACCTCCCCCTTCGTCGCCGTGCTTGATCGCGCCGGTATCCCCGCTGCGTCCGAGGTCATGACTCTGGTCATCGTGCTCGCCCTGCTCAGCTCCCTCAATGCCAACCTCTACGGCGCAGCCCGAATGCTCGGCTCCCTGGCAGAGCGAGGCATGGCCCCCCGCGCCGCGATGCGAACGAGGGGACGCTCGGTGCCTGCAATGGCCGTACTCGCCAGTGTGCTCTTCGGATTCTGCTGCGTGCTGGCGACCTTTTGGTGGGGTGACACTGTGCTCGGCACCCTGCTCAACATCGTCGGCTCGACGATCATCGTCACCTACTTCTTCACCATTTGTTCCCAGTACGTGCTGCGTCGTCAGGTCGAGCGCGAGGGCACTCCGCTACCGATGCGAATCAAGGGATTCCCGGTGGTGTCCTGGGCCGCGATGATTCTGTTGGTGAGCATCATGGTGCTGGGGATGTTCGCTCCCGACGTGCGCGCCCAATTGTTGTCAACGGGAGCTCTTGTCGTCGTGCTGTACCTCGTCGGGATCGCTTGGTCGCTCCACGATGGACGCAGCCCGTTCCGCCCCACGACTGATTGAGATCGGACTGGCGTGCCGAGAACCGGCTTCTACGGCAGGGTGTTCGTCTTTCCGTCGGTTTTCTTGGTCGCCGGCTTCTTGATGGACGGCTTCGGGCTGGCCGCCTCGTCCTCGGACTTGACCTCGGCCGGCTTCGTGACACGACCCATGGCGTGGACACGACGGCCCTCCAGACGGTCCTTGAGCTGGGAGGTGTAGATCGAGATGTCTCCGACGACCCGTCCAGCCACGGCGACGGCGATCATGCCGGGAGCCAGCATCGACAGGTTTCCGGTCATCTCGCCAACCATGAGAAGCATGCCGAGCGGTGCGTGGGCCACCGATCCGAAGCAGGCAATCATGCCGACGATGACGAAGCTCATCGGGGAGGAGGGAATCCCTGGAAGCCCCTCGAGAAGACGCCACAGCGCAGCTCCGGTGGCGCCGCCGATGACCATGCCGGGGCCGAAGACGCCACCCGAACCGCCTGAGCCGATCGACAGGGTCGTCGAGAGGACCTTGGCGAACGGGATGGCCAGCACCATGAGCAGGGGCATGCGCATGAGGTTGTCGGCGAACATCTCCTGTTGCACCGATCCGTAACCGGTTCCCAGGGCAGCCGGAATGACCAGGCCGAGCAGGCCGACGCCGAGGCCACCGATGGCCGGGACGAGCCAGCCGGGAACCTTCTCGAGTCGGTCGAAGAACCTGGTGCCGCCGTAGAAGACGTCGACGTAGAACTTGCCCATGAGACCGGCAGCCAGACCGAGCAGGACGTACCAGATGAGCTGTAGGGGCTGGGAGAACTGCACTCCACTCAGCGATCCGAAGATCGGCTCGAATCCGTAGACCGATCCGAAGACGACGAAGGCGACGATCGAGGACACCAGGGACGGCATGATCGCGTCGGACTCCAGGTCGTCGCGATAGAGCAGCTCAGCACCCAGCAGAGCACCACCCAACGGGGCACGGAAGATCGCTCCGATACCCGAGGCAGTTGCTGCCGAGACGGCGATGCGGGCGTCCGGTGTGGCGATCTTGAGCTTCTTGCACAGCGAGGAGATGACGGTCGCGCTGATCTGGGCGGTGGGGCCCTCACGTCCACCAGAGCCTCCGGAACCGATCATGAGCGACGAGGCGATGATCTTGACGGCCGCGACCTTGCCCTTGAGCGCCGTCGGGTCGTGATGGACAGCGTGAATGGCGTTGTCAGTGCCGTGGCCCTTGGCAGTGGGAGCGACGAAGTACACCAGGATGCTCGAGACCAGCGCGCCACCGGTGACGACCAGTGGGATGGCCCAGGGTCGGGTGAGGCCGGTTCCCGGATTACCGTCTCCCTCACCGAGGGTGCCCGGCGGGGTATATCCGCCCAAGGTCTCCAGCAAGTAGTGGGTCCCGGTTTCCAGACAGAAGAAGAAGATGATGGCGCCGATGCCCGAGACGATGCCGATGACCGTGCCCATGAGCAGCCATCGGTTGAGGGAGTCTCGGAAGGCCTTGGGTCGGTGCGGGACGAGGGCACGGCGCAGACGTCTCAGACGCTTGGCCCACGCGGCCCGTGTCTCGGGATGGACGACGGTCTCGGTCATTGCTGGCTGGAGTCCTCTGCACAGGAGCGGTTGGAAGTGGGAGTGCCGTGGCCACTGGCCTCGGCGGCGCGGGTGAACAGGGTGAACCCGGTGACGACGATCTCGATCTCTCCCGGTTCCAGCTGGCTGAGCAGGTCAATGAGCTGACGTCGACGATGTTCGTTGACGGCTTGTACCAGTTTCGAGCCACGCGGGGTGAGGGAGAGCACGTTGGCGCGACGGTCATCAGGGTCGGGGGAGCGGTCGATGAGGTTCTTGGCGACGAGGCGTTCGACCATCCGCGCGATGGTCGAGGAGTGGACCTCCAGGTCGCGAGCCAGGTCGACCCCGCGTGTCACCCCTGCGTCGATGAGAACGAGAAGTCGGTACTGGGGGGCACTGACATCCTCGGCAAGCTCGGCGAGGGATCGGGCCGCGACGTCGACGAGGGCCCATGACGCCTGAAGTGCCTTCTCGACATCGGCATGGTCGGGGTTCAGCCCCTCCGATTTCGTTGCACCCTGCGAAATCTGCACAGTGGAATTGTTGCACACTGCATCAATTTGTGCGATGCCCTGTTTCGATGGGTCGTGTTCACCTACAGTGATGCCATGGCTCGCATCATCGTCACCGCACCGCAGCTCATGTCCGTTGTCAACGAGGAACTCCCCGGTCATGAGATCGTGGGCGGCGACCATTTCATGGATCGCCAGGAACTCGCCGACCAGATCGTCACCGCCGACGCACTCCTGACCAGCCTGTCCGACCCCCTCGACGCCGAGATGATCGGGAAGGGTGAGAAACTCAGGGTCATCGGACAGTGCGCCGCAGGGTTCAACAACATTGACCTTGACGCCGCCAGGCAAGCCGGAGTGGTCGTGACTTCGACCCCAGGTGTCCTCCATGAGGCCACTGCTGATCTTGCGTTCACCCTGCTGCTTGAGGTCACCCGCCGCACCGGCGAGGCGGAGCGTTGGGTGCGCGCCGGCAAGGCCTGGCGTTACGACCACACCTTCATGTTGGGTGCTGGTCTGCAGGGAGCCACCCTCGGCATCATCGGCCTGGGGCAGATCGGCGAGGCTATGGCCCGACGCGCTGCTGCATTTGGCATGAACGTCATCTACAACGCTCGTCACGAGAAGGACGTCGCAGCGATCGACGCCGTCAATCCGAGCACCCAGCCGACTCGTCGTGTCGAGCTCAACGAGCTCCTCGCCACCTCTGACGCCGTCTCCCTGCACTGCCCGCTCACCGACCAGACCCGCCATGTCATCGACGCTGACGCCCTGGCCACCATGAAGGAGACTGCCTACCTCGTCAACACCGCACGTGGTGCCTGTGTCGACGAAGCTGCTCTCGTCCAGGCTCTCAAGGCTGGGTCGATCGCCGGTGCCGGCCTGGACGTGTTCGAGGACGAGCCGACAATCACTGGGGATCTGATGACGATGGAGAACGTCGTATTGCTGCCGCACATCGGATCAGCTGCCCTGCCGACCCGCGAGGCCATGAGTCGGCTGGCTGCGCGCAACATCGCGAAGGTGCTGTCGGGGGAGCCGGCCGAGACTCCGGTGGAGTGACCCGTTCGCTTACAGCGTTGTTGCAGCAAGCCCGATTCCCGACAGTAGGCCCCTGCTGTCGGGAATCGGGCTCAACTCTGTTCGGCGACAGCGAGGGGACCACGTGATGACGCGGTAGGAATTGTCCCAAGGTGAGGATGAGTGGTTATTCACACAATTGTCCTTCTTGTCTTTCTATTATTTAAACAAGTTATTTTTTGCCTAAATTGCGACGCCAGAGGCGAGGTGTAATCGGGTGAAAACCGCGCCATGAAGCCGTTTGCACGTCTGTTCCCAAGGGTCTGCACGAACATGCACAAAAGCCGGTTCTGGTGGTTGTGGCCCATTATTTTCCCTAACCTTGATAAGTACCTGGCAACGGTGGCGGGGCACCGAGAACCCCTTGCGCCACACCCCACATGCCGGATGGTTTCGAAGGGAGCATTCAATGAGGACCATGGACGCAGACGTCGTCGTCATCGGTGGCGGTGCCACCGGTGCGGGCGTCGTGCGGGACGTCGCGATGCGTGGATACCGCGCCGTTCTGTTGGACAAGGCCGACCTCGGCCAAGGGACGACCGGTCGGTACCACGGCCTGCTCCACTCCGGTGGCCGTTACGTCGTGTCTGATCCCGGGTCGGCGACGGAGTGCGCCGAGGAGAACGCAATTGTCACTCGCATCCACGCCGACGCCGTGGAGAAGACCGGTGGACTCTTCGTGGTCACCCCGGAGGACGACCTGGAGTTCTCCGATCAGTGGATCGAGGGTGCCAGGAAGTCGAAGGTTCCCTTCGAGGAGATCTCCACTGCTGAGGCGCTGCGCCGCGAGCCCCGCGTGAACCCCGGCATCAAGCGTGCCTTCGCCGTTCAGGACGGTTCGGTCGACGGCTGGCAGATGGTCTGGGGAGCTGCTCACTCCGCTATCGAGTACGGCGCCAAGGTGATGACCTACACCGCCGTCACCGAGATCATCCGTGAGGGCGACCAGATCACCGCGGTCGTCGCACACGACCTCAAGCACGACGAGCAGATCCGCATCGACTGCAAGTTCGTCATCAACACCGCCGGCCCGTGGGCCGGACGTATTGCCGAGCTCGTCGGCTGTCACGACGTCGATGTCGTCCCCGGCCGCGGCATCATGATCGCCATGAATCACCGTCTGGTGAACACGGTCGTCAACCGCTGTATCTACCCGACTGACGGCGACATCCTCGTACCGGTGCACACCGTGTCGATCATCGGCACCACTGACGTCAAAGCTGACGATCCAGAGCGTCTGTCCATCCCGCGCAACGAGGTGCAGCAGATGCTTGACTCTGGAGAGGCCCTGGTCCCCGGATTCCGCGAGGCCCGTGCCGTGCACGCCTGGGCCGGTGCCCGCCCGCTGTTCAAGGACAAGCGAGTCGCAGCCACCGACACCCGTCACATGTCCCGCGGTATGAGCATCCTCGACCACGGTTCCCGCGACGGTGTCAATGGCATCGTGTCGATCATTGGCGGCAAGCTCACCACCTACCGTCTGATGGCCCAGAACGTCGTCGACGTCATGTGTGAGCAGCTTGGTGACGACCGTCCCTGCCGCACCGCCGAGGAGGCCGTGCCCGGTTCGACCGTCGGCAAGAACTACCTCATCACCCATCGTCTGGGCGAGAACGAGGAGCGTCGCGCCAGCACCGGCCTGGTTCGCGGTGGCGATCCCGAAGCCGTCCCGATGTCCAAGAAGCTCGACGACCAGATCATCTGTGAGTGTGAGCTGATGAGCCGCAAGATGTTCACCGACTTGCTGGCCGAGCAGCCCGACGCCACCTTCGACGACCTGCGTCGTCAGCTGCGTCTGGGCATGGGCCCCTGCCAGGGCGGCTTCTGCTCAATGCGCGCCACCGGCGTTGCCGTCGAGGAGGGTAGCATCGACGCCGAGCGCGCCACCGGTCTGCTGCGTCTGTTCCTCAAGAACCGGTGGATCGGCCTGTGGCCGATCCTCTACGGCGAGCAGGTTCGTCAGACTGTCCTCGATGACTGGATCTTCCAGGGCACCTTCGACGTCGAGCACCTTCCCACCCCGCAGCAGGAGGTCGAGCTGTGAGCACCGCAACCGTTACCACCTCATCGCCGACCTCCGACCGCTTCAAGGCGCCGCACGTCGTCGTTGTCGGATCGGGCTTGGCCGGCCTGACCACCGCCCTGCGTCTTCGCCGTGGTGGCGCCCGTGTGACCCTCGTCACCAAGGGTGTCGGCGGCCTGCAGCTGGGCCAGGGCACCATAGACGTCCTTGGTTACACCCCTGAGCGCGTCGAGAAGCCTTACGAGGCCGTCAGGAAGTACGCCTCCGAGCATCCCGAGCACCCCTACGCCAAGATCGGCGTGGAAGCTGTCAAGGAGGGCATCGACTTCCTGCGTGAGGTCGTCGGTGAGTCCTTCCTGGTCGGCGACGCCGAGTCGACGATCAATCTGCCGACCGCTGTTGGCGCGATCCGTCCCACCGCCCTGGTCCCGCCGTCGATGATCAACGGCAACCTCAAGGACGGCGACAAGGTCGTCGTCATCGGTCTGGCCCAGTACAAGGACTTCCACGCAGGCCTCATCGCCCAGAACATCGATCGCACCGAGCTGCCCGGCGGTGGCCACGCCTCCGCCCGCGCCGTCGTCGTCGACTTCGAGCCCCGCAAGGGTGAGTATGACGCCACCGGCTTGAACATGGCGCGCTCCCTCGACAACGCTCGTGCCCGTCGGGTGTTGGCCGAGGGCCTCAAGGGATTCGTCAACCCCGGTGAGATCGTCGCCCTGCCGGCCGTCCTCGGTATCGACAGCCACGCCGAGGTTCTTGCTGATTTCAGCAAGATCCTCGGAGCCAAGGTGTTCGAGATCGCGTCCCTGCCGCCCTGCGTGCCAGGCATGCGTCTCAACAACAAGCTCGTCGTGACCGCCAAGAACGAGCGCGTCGATTACGTGCTCGGCTCCAAGGTCACCGGCTGCAAGGTCGTCGACGGCAAGGTCGTCTCCGTGCATGTCGGCACTGCCGGCGCCGGCAAGGACATCAAGGCGGACGCCGTCGTCCTCGCTGGTGGTGGCTTCGAGTCCGGAGCCCTCAAGCTCGACTCCCACGGCAAGCTGCACGAGACCATCCTCGACCTCCCGGTCACCATGCCGGAGGGCGTCGAGGAGGAAGACCTGGTCCACGGTGACTATTGGGGTTCCCCGCAGCCGCTCTTCCTGTGTGGCGTCCAGGTGGACGAGAACATGCTCGTCACCTACCAGGGCAAGCCCGTCCATTCCAATGTCTACGCTTCCGGTGGCGTGATCGCCGGCGCCACCAGGTGGCAGGAGAAGTCGGGTGAGGGCATCGCCCTCGGCTCGGCCATCAAGGCCGCCGATGCCATCCTGTCGTCGGTCGGGGCGGCTGCTGCGACCAAGGAAAGGAACTGATCATGGGTGTTATCGAGGAGACATTCGCCGGACACGAGGTCTCGCGCCAGTCGCTCGACGCCTGCGTCAAGTGCACGATCTGCGAGACGATGTGCCCGGTCGCCAAGGCCACCCCGCTCTACACCGGTCCGAAGTACAACGGCCCGCAGGGTGAGCGTTACCGTGACGGAGCGTCCGTTGACCACTCCCTGGAGTGGTGCAACTTCTGCGGCATCTGCACCCTGCACTGTCCGCAGGGCGTGAAGATCGCGGAGCTCAACGAGCAGGCCGCCATGAAGATGAAGCACCAGAATGGTGTTCCGCTGCGTGACCGCCTCATTCCGCTGACCACCCTCGAGGGACGCGTGCTGTCCCCGATCGCTCCGCTGGCCAACTGGGGCCTCAAGCAGAAGCCGATCCGTATCGCTGTCGAGAAGATCATCAAGGTCCATCGTGACGCCCCGATGCCGATCGCTCAGACCGAGACCCTCAGCAAGTGGATGCGCCACCACAAGCCGGCCAAGCCGGCCACCAAGGGTCCGATCGTCTTCTTCCAGGGCTGCGCCGGTGGCTACTTCGAGACCGAGACCTCCAAGAAGTCCATCGAGGTGCTCGAGCACCTGGGCTATGAGGTCCTCGTCCCGAAGCAGGGCTGCTGTGGTCTGGCGAAGCAGTCGAACGGCCTCTTCGAGGGTGCCACCAAGGACATCCTCAACCTGTGCGACAAGATCATCAGCCTCGGCAAGGGACTGACGATCGTGTCCTCGTCGGGTTCCTGCGTCGGCATGATGAAGCACGAGGCCCACGAGATCATGGGTGTTGACGATCCTCGTCTGCACGACGTGTCGGTGCGCTCCCGGGACTTCTCGGAGTTCCTCATGGACGAGTACCGCAATGGTGAGCTTGATGCCTCGCAGTTCCGTCCGATCGACATCACGGTTCCTTATCACCAGCCCTGCCAGGTCAAGAGCCAGGGCATGGGGTTCCCGGCCGTGCAGCTCATGGAGCTCATCCCGGGTGTCAAGGTGCTGGAGTCCAACGAGCCGTGCTGTGGCATCGCCGGTACCTACGGACTGAAGGCCGAGCGCTACGAGGTTGCTCAGAAGATCGGTGCAGGTGTGTTCAAGCACATGCAGGATCACAACGAGGGCATCGGCGTCTGCGACACCGAGACCTGCCGTTGGCAGATCTCGAAGTCCTCGGGAGTCAAGATCGTCCATCCGGTGTGGTTGCTTCACCACTCCCTCGGACTGTCGGACAACCTGCTCGACTGATCGAAACCTACTGAGTCGAACCGCTCTTCGATGGCGTGGGGCTCAGTTTCGCCGGACCTCCTGTGATCCGGAGTCGGCCGGGACCTGCTGTGGGGGCGGGTCCCGGCCTTTTACGTGCTCGTGGTGGTGATCTTGGTGTTTGGGATCGTGGCTGGCGCGCTTCGTGACCCTGGTGGGGCCGGTGCCCTTGACTCACGTTCGTACCGTGTGTCGAAAATTCCCGGCTCACGAAGGGTTCCATCACTCCAGTGATGAGGCCCCCGGTGGGCCGGGATTTTTTGTCATCGTGACCGAGGAGCGTGGGCTCGGGGTGGCCGACGGGTCCTGATCGCCGTATGCCGCAGGCCGGATTCCTACTTCCGAGGCCCAGAAACAGTGGGGTCCTCGGGGATCCACCACCGCCAGGGGGCGTTGACATTTCTGCTGATCCCCACCCGGGGGCCTTGACGAAATTCGACGGGGCGGTCCGCGGGTTGGAGCCGCCAGCTGGATGTCGATGTGGCGTCGGGGTCGATGAGTTCCACCGGATCCCCCGACTCCTCGAGGGTTGCTCCCAGGGCCGAGCCCATGTTTCCCGGTCCGCAGGCGAGACGGTTCTCGGGGACCCCTCCGCGGCGAAGGCGAGCGTCGTCCTCGCCGGCGACCACTCGTCCGCCGCGCAGCAGGACCGCTGAGGCCACACCGTCGGGGGAGCAGACGAGGTTCACGCAGCGATGCATGCCATAGGACAGGTACACGTAGACGTGTGAAGGCGGTCCAAACATCACGCGGGCGCGTGGAGTCGGTCCACGGAAGGCATGGGACGCGGGATCGTCGAGTCCCATGTACGCCTCGACCTCAGTGAGACGAACTGCCACCGGTCCGTGCCAGATCGTCGCCCCGAGGAGCAGCGGGGCAACGTCGGTGGCGGGGGCCGAGAGGTCGATCATTCCTTGGTGTCGCACAGGAAGTGGCAGGCGGTGCACGTGGCACCAGTCACAGTGATGACGGCGGGCCATGCGCCGATCTTCTTCGCCAACCCGTGGGAGGCGCCAAAGGCACCCAGATAGGTCGCCCCCAGAATGCCGGCGATCGTCGGACCGCTCTTGGCGAGCCAGGTGCGCCCGGCCCAGCAACCGGCAGTTGCGAGCACCACTCCGCCGAGTCCCCGGACGCCGGTGGCGCGGGCGGTGAGCCAACCTCCGACCAGTCCCAGACCGGCGACCTCGGCGGTGTTGACGTCTTCAGCCTTGTTCAACTTCATAACCCGAGTCTAGGTACCGAACCGGGCGGTGCCACCCAGATGAAGATGAGAATAATAACCATCAAAATAGTTGTATATACAAGTGTCTTGATATACAGTAGTGGACATGAGCAAGAACGTGGAATCGGGGGAATTCGGCCCGTCGTTCGGCTGTTCTCCGCCTTGGCGAATCCGATTCGGGCACGGATTGTCAATCGCCTCACTGATGGTGAGGCATCGGTTGGAGAACTGTCGGAGATCGTCGGCGTCAAGCAGCCGCTGGTCTCCCATCACCTCAAGGTGTTGCGAAGCGCGCATCTCGTATCTGCGCGTAAGGACGGGCAGAAAGCCATGTACTCGCTCATTGACGACCATGTGGCGTCCATCTTTCTGGACGCCTTCAACCACATGAAGGAGCACGACCATGACTGTCACCACTGAGCATCGTTCCGCTGAGACCCACCACCACACCCACGGCCCGAACTGCGGCCACGAGGCTGTCATCCACCACGATCACGTGGACTACATTCATGGTGGCCATGCTCACCACGAGCACGACGGCCACTACGACGAGTGCACCACCTGTCAGTGTGGCCACTGTGACGATTCCTGTGCCAACTGCACCTGTGAGGATTGCACCTGCCCGACCTGCGATCACAAGACGTGCGAGTGTGGCCACTGCAGCGATTCCTGTGCCAACTGCACCTGCGAGGATTGCACCTGCCCGACCTGTCAGCACGCTGCCTGAGTTCTTTTTTCCAGTTACGCAAGTCAACTGAACCCCCGGTGAGCCGGGGGTTCAGTTGTGTTCTGAGCCATATGTAACGGTGCGAGTGACCTCTCGAGGAGCGTCAGAGGGTGATGACGACCTTGCCGATCATGCTGCCGGACTCGACGACCTCGGTGGCCTCGCGGACGTGCTGAGCCGTCAGTCCCTCGATGTGGCGGGTCATCGTCGGGCGAATCTGGCCGTTCTCCACCAGCTGTGCGATACGAGTGAGAGCCTGGCCCTGCTTGGCGACGTCCGCGGTGCCGAACTGAGGACGGGTGAACATCGACTCGCTGGCCACCGACAGCGATTTCGGCTTGAAGGCCATGAGGTCGAAGGAATCGGTGCCGTCAATCATGACGAGGTGGCCGAAGGGGGCCATGATCTCGGCCAGGGCCGATGCCGGCGGCGTGTAGGCCGACAGAATGCCGTCGAAACCGTCGATCCCGAGGCCCTTGACCTGCGGGGCCAGGGGCTCGCGGTGGTCGATGATCCCAGTGGCGCCCATGTCCTGACACCACTGGGCGGTTTCAGGACGCGAGGAGGTCGCGACGACCGGTCCGCTGGTGATGGCGCGGGCCAGCTGGATGGCCACGGACCCGACCCCGCCGGCCCCACCGATCATGAGGAAAGCCTTGTCGCTGCGCTGGTCCAGGGTCCCCAGGCCAATGTGATCGACGAGGGCTTCCCAGGACGTCAAGGAGGTCAGCGGCAGGGAGGCAGCCTCGGCAATCGTCAGGGACGACGGGCGCTTCGCGACGATCCGTGAATCCACCAGGGTGAACTGGGAGTAGGTGCCTGGAAGGTCTCGGCTCCCGGAGTGCCACACCTCGTCACCGACGGCGAAGTCGTGGACCTCGGAACCGACGGCACGCACGACGGAAGCGGCGTCGAAACCAAGTACCAGGGGCGTCGACGGGGTGCCAGCCCCCTTGCGTAGCTTGACGTCAATGGGGTTGACGGAGATCGCCTGCACCTCGACGAGGAGGTCGTGCGGGCCCGGTTCGGGCACCGGCAGGTCAATGTCAACGAAACACTCGGGATCGGTGACGGGGAGGGAGCGTGTGACGGCAACGGCATGCATGCTTTCCATGCTCCCACGGTAATGCCGAGCGGGTTGGCTGAGTACTGAGTCACGGTCTCAGCGCTGCATGTCGACGAATCGCGAGTAATGGCCCTGGAAGACGACCGGAACCGTTCGCGTCGGTCCATTACGGTGCTTGGCGACGATGATGTCGGCCTCACCTGCGCGCGGAGACTCCTTGTCATAAACGTCCTCGCGGTGCAGAAGGATGACGACGTCAGCATCCTGCTCCAGAGAACCCGACTCACGCAGGTCGCTCATCATCGGCTTCTTGTCATTGCGCTGCTCAGGTCCACGGTTGAGCTGGGAGAGGGCGACGACCGGGATCTCCAACTCCTTGGCCAGTAGTTTGATCTGACGTGAGAACTCGGAGACCTCGAGCTGACGAGACTCCACCTTCTTGCCGGAGGTCATGAGCTGCATGTAGTCGATGACGACGAGTTTGAGGTCGAACTTCTGCTTCATCCTACGGGCCTTGGCACGGATCTCCATCATCGTCAGGTTGGGCGAATCGTCGATGAAGAGCGGGGCCGACGAGATCTGCGTGGTCTTGTCGACCATGCGCTGCCAGTCCTCCTCGGAGAGACGTCCGGAGCGCATGCGCTGCAGCTCGATCCCGGCCTCGGCGGACAACAGCCTCATGACGATCTCGTTGCGCCCCATCTCGAGGCTGAAGATGGCTGCTGCCAGGTGGTTCCTGATCGCGGCGGCGCGGGCGAAGTCGAGGGCGAGGGTGGACTTACCCATGGCAGGACGGGCGGCGACGATGATCATCTGGCCGGGCATGAATCCATTGGTGAGCTCATCGAGGTCGGTGAATCCGGTGGGGGTGCCGGCCATGGCGTCGCCACGGGCCTCGATGGCCTCCAGCTCGTCGAAGGTGTTCTCGAAGAGCTCCGAGAGCGGGTGATAGTCCTCGCTGGTCTTGCGGGTGGAGACGTCGTAGAGGGTTTGCTGGGCGGCGTCGACGATGTCAGCGACCTCTCCCTGGCCCTGGTAGCCCATCTGGGCGATTCGGATCGACGCCTCGACGAGGCGACGCAGCACGGCCTTGTCGGCGACGATCTTGGCGTAATAGGCGGCGTTGGCGGTGACGGTGACGTTGCTCAGCAGCTCGGCGAGGTACAGACGTCCGCCAGCGCGTTCGAGTTCCCCGCGCCGATCGAGCTCGTCGGCGGTGGTGACGGTGTCCGCCGGGTCGCCGCGACCGTAGAGGTCGGTGATGGTATTGAAGATGAGCTCGTGTCCGGGCCGGTAGAAATCGACACCCTTGAGCTCCTCGACGACGTCGGCGATGGCGTCCTTGGAAGAGAGCATGGCCCCGAGGACGGACTTCTCGGCGTCGATGTCCTGGGGAGGGTTGCGGTCCAGGGGTGGTCCGGGTTCGGCGGGTGCGCTGGACATGGTTGCTCCTTCAGGGTGACACGGCGTGACGGATGGGTCGACGTTCGCCGTCGGGATGGGGACAACGTTCCCACCACGGTCCGACACTTCCCCGAGTGGGAGTGTGCCACGATTCGAGGTCGCCTGCAGAAGAGTTTTCCACAACCCTTGTGGGCAAGGAGTGGATGTGTGGGGACTGCCTGGGGAAAACGTGTGGATAACTCGGTGGATCTGGGGATACGGAGTGGAATACTCACCCAGAAACTGTGTTTGGCTAGGGGTTATGGGTGTGTTGTGAGGAATTGGACGAAAATTTTCGGCGTGTCGGGTTGGGGGATGGGTCGCGTTGCGGTTGTGAGTGACGGTGGTGTCACCAGCTCGGAAGTCCCCTCGAAGGTGACTTATCCACAGCGTCTGTGGATGGTGGTCAGCGGCTTGTGGGGCCGGTCAGGGGCGGGATTCGAGGAGACGGGCTGGTGGGTGCTGCCGTGTTGCGAAAACCCCTGACCCAGGAAATGTCGAGTTATGTGGGTGGACCGGAGAGGGGAGCCGGTAAAAATGATCAGCCGGTGCTGAAGTGTCGTGGAGGCGGCTGACATCGTGTCACCCCCGGGGTTCTGAAATGAGAGGACCATCCTCTTGCCTCATATACCCCCAGAGGGTATATTTTCATGTGGAGGAGGACCTATGGACCACTCGGATGACTGCTGCCACACCTCTGAGGCGCCCCCCGCTCATTCTGATGCCGAGAAGTCGGTGTCCAGCGAGGCGCGTGGAGCCTGCGGTTGCAATGACCATCCTCAACACGGGTATCTCGGTCACAAAGAGATGCACCTGCGACGCCTCAAGCGGATCGAGGGGCAGGTGCGAGGCCTGGAGAGAATGGTCAATGAGGAAAAGTACTGCATCGACATCCTGACCCAGGTCTCGGCAGTCACCTCGGCCCTGAAGTCCGTCTCCCTGGAGCTGTTGGCCGAGCACATGAGTCACTGTGTGGTTCGTGCCGCACAGGCCGGCGGACAGGAGGCCGAGGACAAGATCAGCGAGGCAAACCAGGCCATCGCCCGCCTCGTCAAGGCCTGATCCCAAGCACACTGGAGGAACAATGCACAAGACGTACACCATCAACGGAATGACCTGCGAGCACTGCGTCAAGGCCATCACCGAGGAGGTCTCGGTCATCGACGGCGTCGACAAGGTCACCGTCTCCCTGGAGTCCGGCTCCATGACGATTGACTCGGCCGAGGAGATCCCCTTCGGTCAAGTCGCCGACGCCGTTGACGAGGCCGGCGAGTACACCGTCGCCGAGGCTGCCTCCCTCGACACCGCCGGGCACCCCGGTGGTCAGTGCGGATGCGGTGGTCATGGACATGGCGCCCAGAGGACCGAGGAGTCCGGTTGCGGCTGTGGAAGCCACAAGCACTCCGACGAGGCCGTTGCCAAGCATGCCCAGCACGCCGAGAAGGGCGGCTGCGGCTGCGGCGGACACCGGGCCTGAGATTGCTCGGCTCGTCGTCCCATTTGAGACGGCATCCACTCGACTTCGGGCCCCGGGGTCTGATCGCACATCGCCGTCAGATCCCGACCCCCGAAGCCGACCTCCCCCCACAGCCCGTCGGCCTCCGAAGCCACTCGAGCGGTCGGATGATCCCGCCTGCCCCCGACGCCCAGGACTCCGACGGGTGGTCCACGAAGGAAGAACATGTCCACCCTCACCCACTCGGGAATCGCGCCTGAACCGGACGAGGAGACGGAGCCCACCTCCGTCGACCTCGACATCACCGGGATGAGTTGCGCTTCCTGCGCCGCCCGGATCACGAAGAAGCTCAACAAGGTTGACGGGGTTCAGGCCACCGTCAACTACGCCACCAGCAAGGCCCACGTCCTGACGACCGGGCCGGTCAGCGTCCACGACCTCATCGAGGTGGTCGAGGCAGCTGGATACGGCGCCGCCCTGCCTGAGCCGGCAGCACCTTCCGAGGATCACGCGGCGAAAATCCGCACCAAATTGATCGTTGCCGTCATCCTCGCGGTGCCGGTGATGCTGCTGTCGATGATTCCCGCCCTGCAGTTCGACGGCTGGCAGTGGCTCGCGCTCGCGCTCACCCTTCCGGTCGTGTTCTGGTGCGGTGCCGGCTTCCATCGAGCGGCATGGACGAATCTGCGACACGGTGCCACTACGATGGACACCCTCATCAGCCTGGGGTCGTTGGCCTCTCTGGGATGGTCGGTGTGGGGCCTGGTGTGGGGCAACGCCGGCGCGATCGGCATGCGACACCACATGACGTGGGCACTGCAACGCCCCGATCCCTCGTCGGCCATCTACTTGGAGGCGTCAGTCGGCGTCATCACCTTCATCCTCGTGGGTCGTTGGATTGAGGCTCGGAATCGTGCCGAGGCCGGATCTGCCCTGCAGGCCCTGTTGCAGATGGGCGCGAAGTCGGTGCGTGTCGTCCGTGACGGCCAGGAGGTCACGGTTCCCATCGAGGCCCTCAAGGTCGGTGACCATTTCGTGGTGCGGCCGGGGGAGAAGGTGGCTACCGACGGCCGGGTAGTCGAGGGGAGCTCGGCCATCGACGCATCCCTGGTCACCGGCGAATCCCTGCCGGTGGAGGTGGCGTCTGGGGACGACGTTGTCGGTGCCACCGTCAACACGTCAGGGCGTCTTGTCGTGGAGGCCACTGCGGTTGGCACGGACACCGAGTTGTGCCGCATCGCTTCTCTGGTCGAGGCCGCTCAAACCAGCCGTTCCGAGACCCAGGACCTCGCCGACCAGGTCTCCTCGATCTTCGTGCCGACGGTTCTCGCCATCGCCGTGGTAACGATGATCGTGTGGGGTCTGTTGGGGCAGGGGGTCACTGCTGCATTTACCGCGGGTGTCGCAGTGCTCATCATCGCCTGCCCCTGTGCGCTTGGCCTGGCAACCCCGATGGCTCTGCTCGCCGGTACCGGTCGAGGAGCAAGGTTGGGCATCGTCATCAAGGGGGCCCGATCCCTGGAGAGGGCTCGCGACATTGACGTCGTTGCGATGGACAAGACCGGGACCCTCACCACCGGGCAGATGGCCGTCACCCAGGTGTGGGACGAGTCCGGACGTGCGGTGCGTATTTCTGACAACCCGCCCGTCCTCGTTGTCGCGGCTGCGCTGGAGGCTGGGTCGGAGCACCCGATTTCGCGGGCTGTCGTCGAGGCATGTCCCGGAATCGCCCCCGCAGAGGACTTCCGGGCCTTGCCAGGACTCGGTGTCAGCGGTGTTGTTGACGGGTTGCCGACCAGAGCCGGCCGGGTGTCACTTTTCGACGCCATCCCCGACGAGCTGTCGAAAAATGTCGAGCAGACCCAGGCGGAGGGTCGCACGGTGCTCGTCGTGGGCCGAGGTGACGACATTCTCGGCGCCATCGCGGTGAGCGACGAGATCAAGCCGGAGGCCGTCATCGCCGTCAACCGCCTCCTTGGTGCCGGTGTACGTCCGGTGCTGGTAACCGGTGACAATTCCGGCGCTGCCGCACGCGTGGCCTCAGAACTGGGTATCGACGAGGTCATCAGCGAGGTCATGCCCGAGGACAAGGTTGACGTCGTCAAGGGACTGCAGGCTGACGAAACTCGCGTCGCGATGATGGGCGATGGCGTCAATGACGCCGCTGCCCTTCAGGCGGCAGATTTGGGGGTCGCCATGGGGACCGGGACCGACGTTGCCATCGCCGCCAGCGACATCGTCTGCACCCGAGGAGACCCGAGGCTCGCCGTCGAGGCCCTGTCCTTGGCGCACGCCACGGACCGCACCATTCGTCAGAACTTGTTCTGGGCCTTCGCCTACAACGTGGTGGCCATCCCGGTTGCCGCCGTGGGTCTGTTGAGTCCCGTCATCGCTGCCGCGGCGATGGCCTTCAGCTCGATTTTTGTGGTGACGAACTCGATGAGGCTGGTGCGCTGGCACCCGGAAGTGAGCGATTCAAACTGAGAAGCTGAGATGGGTTGGCTGGGTCCGCTCGCAGTGAGGCGGGGGCCACAAAACCGCTGCATGACGCGGTTTTTCGTGGGCCCGCTTCGGCTCGTCGCTCCGCCTGGACCTTGCGAGACGCACGTGAGGAGCGAGCGAATCTTAAGTTTCTCAGTAAATCTTTGGATTCTCCGGGTGAACTGTTCTAGGGTATAGCCCGTGCCTCCCACCGGGGGCACATTGGCGCATGTCAGATTTGGCTGACGCTGATCCCCGTACCGGGCCCTCGAGCCCCCGATACTGAAGTGGTCGAATGTCGAAAGTTGTAGCCTCCGCGATTGCCGGAGCCCTCAGCCTTACCTCGGCTGGTGGTCTCACGATGGTCCAGGCGCTTGATCGAGACACCGTGACCTTCTCCGTGGACGGAGTCTCCGAGCAGGGCAAGGTCAAGCCGGGCACGGTCAAGCAGGCCCTCGCCCAGCATGGGATCACTGTTGGCCCCCATGACGATGTCCAACCCTCGCTGGACTCCGAGATCCACGACGGTCAGGTCATCACCGTCAACTACGGACGCCGTGTCGTCGTCACCATCGACGGCAAGAAGGTGGTCCGGTGGACCACCGCCAAGAACGTTTCCGAGGTGCTGGATCAGCTGAACCAGTCCGATCCGGACAACCTCGTCTCGGTGTCGCGCTCCTTGGACATTTCCCGCACTGGTCTGTCCTTCTCCATGCAGACTGCCAAGGACGTCACCGTGACCGCTGGTGGCAAGACTCAGAAGGTCAGTGCGGTCGGGACTGTTGCCGATGCCCTCAAGGCTGCCAAGATTTCCGTCGACTCCAATGACGTCAGCAAGCCGGGTCTCGGCACCCCGCTGGCCGATGGCATGAAGATCACCCTGACCATGGTTGATCAGAAGTCCCAGAAGCGCCGCGTGGCAGTTCCCTTCTCCACTAAGAGGGTTGAGAACCCCTCGATGGCCAAGGGTGCGACCGAGATCGCCACCAAGGGCGTCAAGGGCACCAACGAGGAGACCTGGACCGTCGTCTACAAGGACGGCAAGAAGGTTTCCGAGAAGAAGGTTTCCACCAAGGTCGTCAAGGCCCCGGTGACCCAGGTCGTTAAGGTTGGTACGAAGAAGGCTGAGTCCTCGTCCGCCTCTTCCCGTTCGAACTCGAGATCGCGTTCGAATTCCGGATCCACTTCGAATGCTGGATCTCGTTCGAATTCCGGATCCGCCTCGAATCCGGTGACCAGCGGTAGCACCTGTGTGGCCTCCACCTACGGCGAGGGCGACGGCACCGCCGGTGGCCCCACCGCTTCCGGTGAGACCTTCGATCCGTCGGCCCTGACCGCTGCTTCGCGGACCCTCCCGCTGGGGTCCACGATCCGCGTCACCAACGTCAACAACGGCCGTACCGTGACCGTGCGTATCAATGACCGCGGTCCCTACGTCGGTGGACGTTGCCTCGATCTCTCGACCGCTGCGATGAATGCCATCGCTCCCGGACAGGGTCTGGTGACCGTCCGTTACAGCTGATCCAAGGCTTCGTGCGAAAGGCCCCGTCATCTGACGGGGCCTTTCGCATTGGTTTTGGGCTTGGGTGAGGACGCCCGTATCCGGGTGAGCCTCAGACGATGGGGAAGCAGACGTCGCAGACCGGATCTTCCATGCCGGTGGTGTCCCAATTGGCCCAGTAGACCTCGCGAGGGGCGTCAGTACGTACCATTCCGGCTTCCTCCAGCCAGGCGTCGAGGTCGTCGTAGATCTCGTCGATGTCGGGGTACTCGAGTTCGGCCTTGGTGACCGTCACCCAGGCCTCCCGATGGGTGTCCACGGTGCGTACGGTGACGTTCCCCGGCAGCACAGAGTCGTCAATGGAGCCCTGAATCGGCTGGCACACCTCGACGGTGCCGTTTTTCTCGGCGGTGAGGCCGTCGTGGTAGATGACGAAGGGGGAGGCCTTGTCGAGAGTGGGATCGCCGGGGGCGAGACGTTCTAGAGCCTTGAAGGCCTCATCCATGAACGGATCGAGTTCGTCGATGGACACCACCCGGGTCATCGAGATGACCCGGCAGGCCTCGACCTCCCTGATCTTGACCGGTCGATCCATCATTGA
>OKOC01000128.1_pt1 | contig 32803 bp, 27 predicted proteins | sample 1612271 | NCBI WGS metagenome assembly OKOC01 (sample SAMN04436788, study PRJEB24849) | human gut metagenome | biome: human gut; feature: NICU; material: stool | host: Homo sapiens | place: USA: Saint Louis, MO | collected 2011-05-15
CAGAGCAGCTGGCTCTTAACCAGCGGGTTGGGGGTTCGATTCCCTCACGGCGCACTTTTTATGCTTCCGCTCCTCCGAGAGAATTTGTCACCTCTTCACGCTTCTTCGGTCACGTGCACGTCTTGGCGGTCGACACCAAAGCCTGCACAGATACTGCGCAGAGTGAGCCGAGGGTCGGCCATGGTTGGCGTCTCAATGCGCGTCCCCGTCATTGAGGTCGGCGAGGCGATTGTCGTGATCCCCGTTCGAGTGGCTGACGCTGGATCGAGTGCGGATGAAACACATTGCGCATGAAAAGAGCGTCTGAACTTTCCGCCAGCGGCCTCAGCTCTTTGACAAACGGCTCATCAAGACTCATCAACGACACAGCCTTGTGCCTTCCTCGCACACGTTATTCCTCGACGATAAAGGCTTCCAAAGCCGGACGACCATCAGGATCCAGAAAAGAGTCAAGAAGATCCCGAACCGGAATATCACAGATATAAGAAAACAGCACAGTCTCTGAATAGTCGTTGACGATATAGTCATGCATACGCATCGGTAGGACCTGGCCAGCTGGCGTCTTAAGAGCGTACGTGTACTTTTCTACCTCCACCAGTTCATATCCGGGCCGCTGTTCATAGGTGTAACACGGAAAGTACAAGGACGCGTAGCCGCGCTGCGCCCAGCGGAATGATTCGCCTGCCTGGTAGATGAACCAGCGCGTCACCAGGTCAAGATCCGGGGAAAAAACGTAAATTGAATATCCCCGTTTCGCGAGCTCCCTCCATATGCGAACTGCCCGTCCTCAAGCTGAGCCAAGTGGTAGATCGGATCCCCAGCATGACTGATACTGATCGAACGAGGATGGTGAATATTGCGCATAAAATGAACATCTGCACAATCCGCCAGCTTCGACAGCTCCTCGAAAAACGGCTCATCAAGACTCCTGAGCGTCAATATTGCATCATCCCTTATTCTTAAGACATGTGACGGAGTCTTATCCTTCATTATACGGTCTGAACATATGAGAGCCATCCAGCTCCGGGTGGAGCCTCCGCTCTCAGAGTTTTCTTGCGTTGGCTCTAAGGGGCAAGGAATTGGGAAAGCGAAGGTTCTCCGTTTGCGTTGGTCACTGAATCGACCAGGTCGTGTACCTCTATGTCATGAATGTGAGAGTAGCGCACGCATTGGGAGACGTCATGTACAAGGTCGTCGCTCATCTTCATCGGCAGAAGTTCGCCATCTGGAGCTCGCAGAGTCGAAAGTGTGCGCGTCAAGCGGTGGAGAGCATATCCTTCCCGTATCTGACTAGTTCGGTGAGGAATGGAGAACTGCAGGTAGGCGCGAGCGTATCGATAGGGGAAGCTGGCGTTTAAGATAAGCCAGCGTAGGGCAATCTGTGCGTCCATAGTGACAAGTGAGAAGGAAATAGGACCACCTCGACCGCTTGAACCGAATGCGAAAGATCCGTCGTTGTGGTGTACCACGTGGAGGGCGGGGTCGCCATAGTCGTAGCTCAGCGTGACAGATTCATGTGCTACCTCGTTGAGTGCAAATCGGGCCCATCGGCATTCAGCTAAAGGCCGTAACTCATCGAAACTCAGTGTATCCATTCGAGGAGAATTCCTTTCTCTATGCACTCTGCAATTGACACCATTTCACCTCGTTCATTTAAGAAGATGAATTGCTTACCTCCGCCTTCAAATCCTAATGCGGGGGCGATTGTACCCTCTTCAACAGAGTAGCCACGAGGCAGTTCACCCAGCTGATAACCGTAGAGACGGTCATGAGCTTTCGGAGGCGGCATTGATCGCTTTTCAAATGGAATATGACGGCCTTCAGGTGCCGATGCGACGAATTGTCCCCCTGGATGACCGATCCGGTCGACGAATCGTCCATACTTTTCCTTGATTTGTTGAAGGCTGCTATGGCGCACAACTGAGTCAGGCAAGGCGCCGTTTGTATCTTGAAATCTATAATTCGGAACACCTCTCGAGTTTAAATTCTTTGAAGCCCACGCGTCGTAGGTCGGATACGGCTCTCCGTGCGCGTTCTTCCCAAATGGCGCGGGGCTTGTGTCCCAATGGGGGTTGCGTCGGAGCGATGCAAGGAAAACTCGGTATATTGAGCTGGATCTACGTGAGGGGCAGAAGCGTTGATGCGTGTCGAGGGTGTGTCTGCGCCTTTGCGGAGGAGCCTGTTGAGGGTGTCAGAGAACTTCCTGAACAACTCGGTGAGCTTGCCGAGCAGCCGCTTGAGATTCTTGACTGAATCAATGACCTTGTGAACAGTTGTGCTGATCCTGGATGTCATCGTGGCAACACTGGTGGATATTTGCGCCGCGATTGCGGGAATACCCAGCCCAGCGGTGGCAACCGCTTCGATAATGGCGGATGCGAACTTGCCGATGATTTCAGATAGAGCATCACGCACCAGGTCGTGAACAATCTGAACAAGCGTGGCAGCAACGTTAAGAGCCTGCCCCATCGCGCTGGCCCACTTGCCTGCCTGCTCAATCAGCTTGCCCAGGTCGGCTTCCAAGACGGTGATCGCGCTGATGGTTTGCCCGCTCATAGATGACAGGTCAGAGCGCGTATACCCGGCCAACTGCTGGGAGCACGCGGACAGCTGAGTGTTAATGTTGCCCCACGTCTGAGCATAGGCCGCAACCTGGTCCGCATCGCCAGTGAACTCATCGAGCCACTGATCCAAAGGGTGAACATGCTCAAGCACCCATCCGGCACCCATCGCGATCAGCGAACCGATCGGGTCAGCGATAAAACTGGCCGCATCACCCACAGCAGCGAACGCAGCCATACCGCCACTGACCCAGCTGCCTGAATTGAACGCGCCAACCAGCTGCTCGCCGTCTTCAAGAAGAAACGTGCCGGCAAGCGGGCTGGTCGAGTCCTGACGCTGCGCCACCAAAGGATTAACCACGCCGACCTCGCTTCCCCCACACGCTCACCTCATTGTTGAAGGAGCGTGCCAGCTCGTCTTCGTGAGCAGTAAAATCCTCCACAGCAATACCCAGCTGACTGCACAGCCGGTCCAACGCGCTCGACGCGCTTGACAGCGCGTCACGCGCCTGACCTTCCACGAGCGACAGGGGCGGGACCAAAAAAGGCGAACACAACACGCCGAACGCACCATCACCCACACCAACCTGAACGGACGCATCACGGGCCATCTGAATTCCCTGCCCCACGTGAGCGACATGACACCGGTGCTCATCAAGCTGGTCAGTGTTAATACGCAGATCACCAGTCATTGGTCCGCAAGCTTTCGCACAGTCGGCGAATCAGCACCGAAGATCTCTGAGGCCACAGCAACCATCTGGGTGCGCACATCGCTCAACGCTGCCCTGTACGCCTCCATCACGCTGGACGTCAACTGGCTTTTCGACAAGGTCGACACCTGGGCGGCGAACTCAATCCTGTCAAGATGACCACTGTGATCCACATGCACCGTGACAATACGATCACGGCTCGAACCACTCCCACACGTATCCTCAGCCCGGCGCTGAAAACTCACCGCCGCTTGGGCATGACGCTCAGCGCCCGCCACCTGACAGTCAACCGCATCATGCGCCCCATCAAATTCATCCACACAACGTATATACGAGTTTGCACGGCATCCCGTCCATGAAACACACGTCACACCTTCAGCCGACACGCGCATAGAGCTGTCGCGCCTCGTTTGGGACACGGGCACCTGCCCTCCAGACCTGCAGGCGCAGACCGTCCCTGTACGACTCAGTCGATGCCGAGTTCCCTGCGCAGACGCTTGACGTGGCCTGAAGCCCTGACGCCATATTGTGTAAGGGCAATTGTGCCGTCAGGGTTGACGACAAATGTGCAACGTTTTGGTCCCAGAATTTTGCGGCCGAAACTCATTTTTTCGCCAAAGGCCCCATAGGCGTCAATCACGGTGCCTTCCGGATCTGACAGCAGCGGAAATGTCAGTAACTGGTTTGCCTCGAACTTTTCCAGCGCCGCCATGTCATCCTTGCTGATGCCGACAACCTCATATCCTGCGCCCTGCAGCGAGGCCAGCGAGTCACGAAAATCGCACGCCTCGGTGGTGCATCCGGGCGTGAACGCACGCGGGTAGAAGTACACCACCACGCCGCGTGCAGCACGAGCCAGCATGTCAGTCAGTGACACAGTGCCGTGCGTGGAATCCAAAGTGAATTCAGGAGCCTTGTCCCCCACCTTCAGTTCAGCCATGGCAGCCTCCTCATGTGTCCGCCGTATTTGTCCGTCGTCATCCACCACTGTAGGTCACGCCCGCTGCGAGCGCTCATGAAGGAACCATCCTGCCGCATCACGGCAACGCTAGAATCCTTTGGACTGCAGCCATCTCATCAGTTCACGTGTCCTGGCCTCCCAGTAGTCATCCCGGTCAGCCGCGTCGCCCTCGTGCCTCCTATCGAGTTTCCTGCTGTCAATGGCATCCACGATCACCCCGTCACGCAGGTAGACGATCCGGTCCGCGCGCGCAGCGCACACCGGGTCATGTGTCACCATGACAATGGTGGTGCCATCCTGATGTGCTTCCTCAAGCGCCTCCAGCACCTCACCGGTCATGGAGGTGTTCAGCGCACCGGTTGGCTCGTCAGCGAACACGATCGATGGCTGGGTGGCGAGTGCGCGACAGATGGTGGCGCGCTGGAGCTGTCCCCCGGATACCTAGGTGATCTCATGATCAGCTACTGCGCCAATGTCGAATCGCTCCATCAGTGCGTCGACGCGTTCCTCGGCCGCCCTCGTCCCTGACCGTCCGGCAGCTTTCAAGGCGGGCAGCGCAATGTTGTCGCGAATCGTAAAGTTCTTCAGGAAGTGCGCCTGTTGGAAAACGAAACCCATCTCGTGCAGGCGCACGTGGCTCATCTGCTGATCGTTCAACTCGGTGAGCTCATGCCCTGCCAGTTCGACGGAACCGCCGGTGGGTCGATCCATCCCGCTCATGCAGTACAACAATGTGGACTTCCCTGAACCTGACGCACCCATCACAGCGACGAACTGTCCGCGCGGCGCCTCCAGGTCGATGCCTCGCAGCACCTGCGTGGGCGGCTCCGTCGTCGAAAAGGTCTTCGTCAGGCCCTGCACGCGCAGCAGCGTCTGCCCCGCCTGCTGTGTGTGATCTGCAGGTTCGCGCGCTTCCATGTTGTCTGAGGCCATGCGCATTGTTGCCCACACCAGACCAAGTGCAACGGCGCAGATAATATTGCCGATCGCCATCAGGCGTATGCGGTCAAATCGATCGGCAAGCACTCCGGCGGGCGGTGCCAACAGGACGGCGGGCAGGAACCCTGCCAGCGTGATCAGCGCGACCGACGTGCTCAAGCCGGTGTGCTGGTAGGCATAGATGGTCCGAGCGAACGGTGTCAAGTCGTTGCCAGTCTTGGCGATCAGCTGCGCCAGCCAGATCAGGGCGAAGCGGCGTCGGCCTTCGCGTTCGTGTGAGTTGGTAAGCGTCGGAGTACTGGTCGGTGCAGACGAGTTAGCCCCTGAGAGCCCGCCAGTTGGTGGCGGCGCGTCGGTTGGCTAAGGCGTGCCGGTGGGTGCAGCGGTGCTCATCTCAGTCGCGTCCATCCAACACGGCTTGCGAGGCAGTCGCGCCACCCTCGGCGTTCGTGCTCTTTCCCTCGGTCAGTGCGCCGTCGGCCTCCCTCGTAGCTTCGCTCCAGCCGTACACCATTGCTCGCAGCGCATCGTCGTATTGACGGTCTGCATCGTAGCGCCACCCGCTGTTGAACACGGCTGCGAGGTGCGGAAACGAGGCTGGAAGTACCGTTTGGTGGCTCATCTGGTCGGCCTCGCCGCCCACTGGCTCCCCCGCCTCTGCGAGGACATGGCCAACCGTGTAGTTCACCAGAGCGTTCAGCTGGTCAGCGGCCTGGGAGTTCACAGGCATTCCTGCCTCCGCGAGAGACGTCAGCAGGCGTTCCATCAGGGCGAATAGTTCCGGTCCGGTTGCGGGGCGTGTGCCGACGATTGAGATGGCACGAGGGTGTCTGAGCAATGCGCGTCTCAAAGTGTGCATCACAGCGACCAGGTGCTCGCGCCACGAAGGTGTTGTCTGGGCGGCTGCCGGTACGGTGACGTCGCGCCACATGACCTCCATCAGGCCGTCAAGCACCGCCACCTTGTTGGAAAAATGCCGGTAGATCATCATCGGATCGACGCCGAGATCGCGTCCGAGCCGTCGCATGGTCAGTGCGTCGATACCGTCGTCGTCCACGATCTGCATGATGTATCGACGGGGAGGCCCCACAAGTCCTTCCTCCTCATCGTTCGTCGCACACAGGTCGGGACAACCGTCCAGCATGTCAGCGCGCAAATTCCGCTGCGATAGACAGCTGCTGACCAGCATCAGGGCTCTTGAGCAGCGCCAAGCTTGAGGCCGCTTCGGACAGTGTGTCGCGCATATTCAGCAACAACTTGCTCCGGCGCTGCTCGGTCCTGTGTCGGCGACGGTGGGTTTTGTCATGCCGGTGTGGTAAGCGGTGCCTTCGAAGGTGACGGGCACGTATGTGCCGTCAATCTGGACCCATTTGCCGTCTCCGTAGGTGGGGTCTGCCATGACGGTGACCTTGTCGGAGATGGTGCCGTTGTCACCGACTTTGGGGTCGGCCACGGTGGTGGCTTGGGGCTGGAAGTCGAAGATGACTTCGAAGTGCGGCACAGGCTTGTTGATTTCTTCAGGGTCGCCGGGGAACTTGGGTGGGTAGGTGACGGTGTCTTGGATTTGGCCGCTGACATGCACCTTGTTCAGAGAAAAACGCGGAATATGACTGTAAGTGTAAGTGCTGGAGACCGTTCCGTTTCCGGTGGAGCGCCACTCCAGGCTGATCGGCGTGTTACTCGTTTTGCCGGTCCACACGTTCGTGCCGGTTGACGTGAAGACAGCCGGACCCGACAGCGTGACTTTCGCGTTTGCCCCGGCGATCCAGTTGCCCTTGTTATCGGCGGCACCGATGTTGTGGATAGCGCCCTGACGATCACCCTCACCGGTCACTGTTGCATCTTTCGCGTTGAAGCCGCCCGAATTGCGAGCCTCTTGTGCCATTGCCTGCGCAAGGGAGAGGATATCAGGCTGAACGCGCTTGACATCGTTGTACATGGTTTTCACGTCCTGGGCGATGTTGTGTCCGGCATGATCCTGGTCGAAGTTCTGATGGATCAGAAAGCCGAGTGCCGCGCCGTGTCGTTTATCCAGGTTCGGCTGATACTTGTCGAGCAGCCATGCTGCCTGAGAGTTGGTGACTTTCAGGTCGGCTGGGGCGAACGAGCGTGTCCCGCTCATCTTCGATAGCGTAGCGTTCTGGCCTGGTTGAGGGTTGTACTTCCACATCTGGACGCACCAGACGTTTTCTCCAGGCACGCCATTAGGGGAGTCGTAGGGGCCGAACCAGAATCCCCCTCCTCCAAAATCGGTTGCCCCCACGCTGGTGGGGATCCTCATTCCCTTGTCGAGCTGGTAGCCCGCAAGGGACGGCTTTTGCGCCAGGACTACTCCTGCGAAAGCTAACGTGAAGGCAACACATACTGCCATCACGCGACGCAGGGGTGTCGTCAGGCGTTCACCAAACCTTGACTGCATCGTGGTACTCCTTCATCTAGCTAGAGTGGCGGAAGCGTCAAACCCCCGTCATCTACCACTAATGCGACAAAACAGAAAACACGCGTCGCCCGCGCATCAAGAAGGGGCCTGCCAGCACGTCGGCCAGCAGACCCCTTGGGCAGATCACACGGCTAGCAGTACCCGCCGGTCGCATTGCCGTGCGTGTCGAATTCCCCGCAAATCCGTGTATCGCCTGGATCTTCCCACTCCCACGTGTACTCGTCCTCGCCGCCACTGGGCGCGGGAGTGCTCGGGGCTGGTGCGGGCGCAGAGTAGTCCGGCTCCACGTAGCCGCCGCCCGACGTGTAGTCAGACTCCGAATACGTCGGCTCCACGTAACCGCCAGCAGGCTCACTGGCCGCAGCCTTGGCTTCCTCGGCCTTCTTCCACGCGGCGTGAGAATCCGACACCTTCTGAGCAGCAGCCTTCACCTGGCCGGTCATCTCAGTCAGTTTCGCGCTCATCTCGTCAAACGGGTCAGCCGCCTCACCGCTCACAGCATCAGCCTGACCGATCAGGGCTGTCGCCTCGTCCACAGCTTGTTGCGCCTGGGTGCGTGTCGCCTCGTCACTGACCTTGCCGGTCGTGTCAGACAGAACCTTGATTGCTTTGTCTACTTCCGCCTTGAGAGTGTCGCGCGCAGCCACCATCAGGTCTTTCGCGTGGGAGGCCATTGCGGAGCGAACCTTGTCACTGGCAGTGTCAATTTTCTGGGCGGCACTGGTGAACACTCCAGCCGAATCGTTCAATGACTGCGCACCATCAGCCAGCTCACGGGTAGTGCCCGACTGGGCGGCAGGCATCGTCAGTGCTGCTCCCTCGTCCAGTGCAGCGCGAAGGTCAGCGCGGCTCGAATCCCCGTCAGCCACCTTACCCTCCGAGTCGGCATACAGTTCTTCGCCCTCACTGATCGCGTCCGTCAGGGACGTGTATGCGCCAGTGGCGGCCGACTGCGCCGCGTCAAACTCGCTGCGCGCCTGGCTTGCCGCGTGAGAGCGGTAGGCGCTCACGCCAATAATCGCCACTACCAGTGCGACGACAACCGCGACGCACACCGCCACGACCATAGCCTTGCGGTTCTTCACAAGCCGCGCAAACACGCCGTTTTCTTGAACTCCACCACTCGTACTCATTGCCCTCACGTGACCTTTCTTTTACCCGAGTAAGTTTTGGATTCACCCGAGTTGTGGGACGAGAACACTCCACACGCCACACACGAACGCCACTCACACGATCCGCGCGCATCACTATACTCACAGCATAGCCAACTTCTTATGTAGCATGATCAAGTATGACAGCATTCCGAAAACCTCCGCCCGCGACCTTTCGTACAGAGGGGCCGGCCGAGGCGGCGCGATCGTTCAGTGCACATTCCCCTAGATTCAAGACAAATTGTGCACATACCCCTAAAACTGCCGCGCAACGGTGCACATACCCCTAGATTTAAAGCGAATTTTGCACATTCCCCTAGCTAAACTCCGTGCTGCCGGGTAGGCCAACAAGGAACAAGGCTCTGACCAGCGGTTATAGAAATAGCGCGGAAACCGGATCACGAAGATTTAGGGGAATGTGCACTTCCGCGCTACTTTTTAGGGGCTTGTGCACGGGAAGGCCGAAGATTTAGGGGTATGTGCACGGGAAGGCCCAAGATTTAGGGGTATGTGCATGCCGACCACTTAAATCTAGGGGAATGTGCACTTTCGCGCTACTTTTTAGGGGCTTGTGCACACCGGGCACTGGCAGAGCAGTAGCGTCAGTGCATTAGGAAGTTTATGGAGGACCGGACACGCCCACCCCATACACATATTTCGGGCATTAACCCCGGATCGGGCCACCGCCACACACAAAAAAGCCGGGACACCGCCAACACAATGTCCACGATGTCCCGATACATCACAAGAGTGCGCGAGGGGGGACTTGAACCCCCACGTCAAAGACACTGGAACCTAAATCCAGCGCGTCTGCCAATTCCGCCACTCGCGCGCGACATTTATCTTACGCGGCATCTATTCTAACGGTTTATAGCTGGCACGAGCTCCCTCATGGCTCACACCCCGCGAGACACCGGACACACTCCCCCGCCGAGCGGTCGACTCGATCGTTGCTTCAGCGATCACCTGCGTACCTCGGTACAGCACCAGCGACTGGCCCGGAGCCACGCCGCGGATCGGATCAGCCAGATCCACACTCAGTGCAGGCGCAGCGTCGCCCTCGTCAATATGAACCCCGGCGACAACGGAGGGCGTTCCGTGAGCGCGCACCTGCGCGGTCAGGACATCCTCGGGGACATCTGCCAGCATCCGTCCGGCCAACGCAGACCCGAACGCGACGGTCGCCTCCTGATCAACAGTGGCGAGGGAGCGCGGCGCCATCCACACCACGTCGGTGGTCGAAATGTGATCCACGCTCAGCAATTCAGCAGGCCCGACGATCACCTGATTGGATTGCGGGTTGGTGCGCAGAACGTAGCGCGGCTTGCCGTCAGCGGCCGGTCGTTCCAAACGCAGTCCGCGGCGCTGCCCCACCGTGAAGTTCCAGTATCCACCGTGTTCACCCACGATGTTGCCGTCGGCATCCACGATCTCACCCATGTCCTTGCCAAGGGCGCGCTGCAGGAAGCCCTGCGTATCGCCGTCAGGGATAAAGCAGATGTCGTAGGAATCGGGTTTGTTGGACACGCCCAGTCCGCGCCGATCCGCCTCGGCACGCACCCACGCTTTATCGGGCGCATCGCCTAGCGGTGTGATAACACGAGAAAGCTCCTCGCGCCCCATGATGGCCAGCACATAGGACTGGTCTTTTGCTTCGTCGCGGGCGCGATGCAGCTCGGGACCATCCGGACCGTCGATAACTCGCGCGTAGTGCCCGGTGCACACGGCATCGAAACCGAGGGTGCGGGCGCGATCGGCCAGTTCACGGAATTTCACGAATTCGTTGCATCGCACACACGGGTTGGGAGTATGCCCCTGGCGATATTGATCGACAAAGTCGGTGATGACAGTCCGTTCAAACTCCTCTGCCAGGTCCCACACGTAGAACGGCACGCCCAGTGTCTGCGCCGCGCGGGCGGCGTCCCCTGCGTCCTCCACCGAGCAGCATCCGCGTGAACCGATGCGGCATTCCTGAGGCTGGCTGGACAGCGCCATGTGAACGGCAACCACATCGTGGCCTGCTTCGACAGCGAGCGCACACGCCACAGCAGAGTCCACTCCCCCTGATAGTGCAGCCAGGACCCTCATCTGTCCTCCTTCACAACATGTCCCCGTTCATCGAATCCGTCCATTGCCTGCGCCTGCGAAAGCGCGTCAGGTAGAGCCTGACACAGTGCGCGCACATCGTCGAGGGTTGTTGATGTGGAGACGCACACACGTAGCACGCCCAGTGCTTCACGTTCCGATCTGTCCATAGCCATGACCACCTCAGATGGGCGTGTCACACCAGCATGGCAAGCAGAGCCTGCTGACACCATCACACCGGCTCGGTCCATCGCCATGAGCACCACTTCGGGGTGTGCGGTCGGCATCGACAGGTGAATGATCGAGGGCACGGTGGGCGCATCCCCCACCGTCGCTGACACGCCCTCAGGCAGGTGGTCAAGGATCTCGCGACGCATCTGCGAGCAGTGCCGATGCATATGATCCCGCTCGGAAACACATTCGACCATCGCGGCAGCCAGGGCGACCGCGCCCGCCACGTCCGGTGTTCCCGAACGGATTCCGCGCTCATGCCCCCCACCGGGTCGGTCCGTTGTCATCGGGATGCCGCGCCGCGCGACCAGGATGCCCGTCCCCACAGGCGCACCCACTTTATGTCCCCCGATGCTCAGCAGGTCAGCGCCGAGGGTGTCCATGCTGATCGGCAGGCATGAAAAGGCCTGAGCCGCATCCGTGTGAATGATGGGGCGCTGACCACGCGCAGCTCTTACCGGATCATTACCGGCAGCGCCGAATATGTCGGCAAGCTGGGCAACCGGCTGAATGGTTCCCACTTCCGAGCACACCGTGCACACCGACACCACCGCCAAGTGCTCACTGAGGTGTGCAGCGTCGAGCTCGCCAATGAATGTGATGCCCTGAGCGCTGGAAGGCAGTACCTGCCACGTGAATCCGGCAGGTTCAAGGACCTCGCGCTGATGTGCCACTGCGTCATGTTCGAGGGCGGACACTGCCACAACGCTGCGTGCAGGGTTGACAGCCCGCACCGCGCGAGCTGTCCCCGCCATGGCGAGGGCGTCAGATTCAGTGGCGCCAGACGTGAAGAGCACTTCGTGCAGGTTCACACCCAGCAGGTCTGCGATCTGTTCGCGCGCATCGTCCAGCATCCGGCGGGCAGCACGCCCACCCGCATGCAGGGAGGACGGGTTGCCGGGGGTGGCCGTCAAGTCATGTTGGGCTTTCAGCCAGGCTTCCCGGGCAACGGGCCGAAGCGGCGTGGTCGCCGCAAAATCCAGATAGTGCGTGGGCGTGGTCATTGGTCCTTTCGCGCCCGCAGATCCTCCAGAGCCTGCGGAACGACCTCGAAGATGTCGCCAACGATGCCGAAGTCAGCGATCTCAAAGATCGGAGCATCCGGGTCATCGCACACGGCAATGATCGTGTCGGAGGCTTGCATACCAACAGTGTGGTGGATTGCACCGGACACGCCCAGGCCGATGTACACCGACGGTGCCACTGACACGCCGGTCTGGCCGATCTGGATGGAGCGCGGTACCCACCCTTCATCTGAGGCAACGCGGGTTGCACCCACCGCACCTCCAAGTTCGTCAGCCAGCTGTTCGACCAGTGAGAAGTCTCCGCCGGTGCCGCGCCCGCCGACCACGACGACGTCTGCGTCGGTCAGTGACACGCGTCCGTCACCCGCGGCGTGAACGGATTGTGGGACCTGAACGGCGTCGGCTTCTGCACTGAACTTCACGGGCACGGTGGTCACGTCAGGCGTGGTCGCCGTCTCTGCGTCCTCGGCCTGAACAGACGAGGGCCGCAGACCGATAATCGGCGTGCCGCGAGTGATTTCCATTGTCGTTTCCCATGTTCCGGCCAGAACTGTCTTGGCTGCGTGGAGAACGCCGCCGCTGATATGCACATCTGACACGTCAACAGCCGCACCCGAGTCGAGCTGGACAGCCAGCCGAGCGGCAACCTCTCGCCCTCGGTAATTCGCCACACACAAAATGGCGGCAGCATCTGGAACGCGGTCGAAGCAGGCTCGAACCGCGTCCGCCACAACAGCACTGATGCGCGGCGAATGGCCGGCAAGATCCGGGCTCAGGACGTGCGCCACGCCCTGCGCTCCCAACGCCTCCATGTCCGGCGCACTGTTCAGAGCGATCGCTGTAATCGGCCCGGTGGTCAGTGAGCGTGCCAGTGTGAGGAGCTGGTGCGATGCCGGGGTCAGCGTGTATCCCTGCGCGTCGTCACCCGTGTGGTCGGTCATCACCAGCAACGGCTGGTCAAGTGTTTCTGCCATAATCAGCACTCCTCCATCAGGTAGCGAGCCAGTTGGTGACCGCCGTCTCCCGAATCGGCCACGATCGTGCCCTCACCGTCGCGTTCACGTTCCTGCGCATCAAGGACGTTAATGGCACGCGGAGCGCCGTCCTGGCGAATCTCATCGAGCGACGCATCGTCCACATCGTCCAGTGAGAGCTCGTCGAGCGGCTTGGAACGCGCAGCACGCATCGTCTTGAACGAGGGATAGCGCGGCTCATTGATCTGGTCGGTTACCGACACGAGGACAGGAGTGGAACTGGTCAGCGTGTCATCAAAGCCATCAGCGGTGCGCTGAATCGTCACAGTCCACGGCCCTTCTTCCTCGCCCGTCAGGCTCATCTGATGGGCAAGACCCAGGTATGGCAGATGCAGGATCGTGGCCAGTGCCGCCGGCAACGCCGAGGTGAGAGAGTCAAGTGCGGCCATTCCGGTGATCACCATGTCGAGAGGCTCATCCTCGCGCAGCTGGTCGAGTGCGGCTCCCAGCACCCGCGCCGTGGTGACCACGTCTGCGCCTTCGAGACGCTCATCAGTGACGAGGATGGCGCGGTCGGCTCCCATTTGAAGTGCGCGCACGAGGGCATCTTCAGCGTCCTGCGGCCCCATTGTCACTGCGATCACTTCACCGCCGTGTTCTTCGACCAGGGAGACGGCAGCCTCGATCGCGTTTTCATCGAGTTCATTGAGCACGTCATCTTCTCCGCGTACCAACCGCCCGTCTTCGATACGACGCTCCGATTGGACGTCAGGTACGTGCTTGACACATACTGCAATTCTCATGCCTTTAGCGTGCCACACTTTGAGGCGAACCTCGTGGTGGCTTACGTTACGTCCACCAGAAGCGTCTCAGCTCCTCGCGAAGAAATGCGCGGTCAGAGCCGTCATTGAGACGCATGACTGGGGGTGATCACTTACAATCGAGACAGGAATTGTGCCTGCCTGACACACGTTTGAGAGTAAATGGATAGTAAAAGAAACATGGTGCCCAGCTCCGATCACGACTTCGCCGCTCCTGCACCGCGCATCCCCTCACCGAATCCCACACCTCGCCGGATCGGAGTGTATGCGCGTGAAGGCGGAATCGACGTTGCTGTTGTGGCGCGCCATGCGACGCGCGTGGATCTGTGCATCCTGGCAGATGACGGTACGGCACATGAAAAGCGCTGGTCATTGCTCGGACCCGAAGACGGAATCTGGCATGGGCACCTGGACGGCGCAGGCCTGGGAACGCACTACGGTTTCCGAGTCCACGGCCCGTGGGATCCTGACGCCGCAATGTTTCACAATCCGGCAAAACTTTTGCTGGACCCCTATGGGCGCGGCCTAGCCGGTTCGGTCCAGATGGGGGCTGCCGTTCACGCGCACACCGTTGACGAGGACCTGTACCCGGCAACCTATCCGCTGGAACAGTCTGACCTGAACTCAGCACCCTACATGCCGCACTCGGTTGTCGTGTCCACGCAGTTCGACATTGCCGACAAACCGCGCACACCGTGGGACCAGACCGTGATCTATGAGCTGCACGTCAAGGGCTTCACGCTCAATATGCCTGACATTCCGGATGACCTGCGGGGAACTTACGCAGGACTGGCGCACCCCGCAGCGGTGGACTATCTGAAGAAGCTGGGCATCACGGCTGTGGAATTGCTGCCCATCCACGCCAAACACGATGAGACGTTCCTGATTGAACGCGGGTTGACGAATTATTGGGGTTATTCGACGCTGTCGTTCTTTGCCCCTGAACCGTCGTACGCTACCGAGGCTGCACGCAGGCGCGGCGCTCAGGGTGTGATTGATGAGTTCCGAGGCATGGTGTCGATCCTGCATCAGGCCGACATCGAGGTGCTTCTGGACGTGGTCTATAACCACACATGCGAAGGGTCGGAAACGGGATCGACACTGTCGTGGAGCGGTTTTGATGCACCGCTGTACTATCGATTCGATCATGGGCGCCCTCGTCGCATGATCGACGTGACGGGAACGGGCAACTCGCTGAACACGGACGAGCCACTGGCCATGAAAATGGTGCTGGATTCACTGCGCTACTGGTCGCGCGAAATGGGGATCGATGGCTTCCGCTTCGATCTGGCGGCCACGCTTGGACGCTTCTCAACGGGCTTTGCGCCGATGCACCCTCTGCTTATCGGGATCGGAACCGATGAGGACCTGTGCCAGGACAAGCTCATTGCCGAGCCGTGGGACATTGGCCCGGGCGGGTGGCAGACCGGTAATTTCCCCTCACCATTTTCTGAGTGGAATGATCGTTACCGCGACACGGTGCGCGAGTTCTGGCTTTCCGATTTCAGGTCCCTGGCAATGGGTCGCGGTGCGATCGGCCCGATGAAGCTGGCCACACGCGTGTCCGGCTCTTCTGATCTGTTTGCTCACGGTGGTCACCGTTTTGACGGACCGCGGCGCTCCGTGAATTTCGTGACAGCTCACGACGGGTTCACCCTGGCTGACCTGACCGCTTTTGATCACAAACACAACATGGCGAACCTGGAACAGAACCGCGATGGTACGACGAATAATCATTCGTGGAACCACGGCATTGAGGGCACTATTGCGCAGACTCCGGTCGATGACGCTCACGACGCGCTGAACGGGTCGCCAGCCAGCTCTGACTTCCTGCAGGACATTTACCCCACGCGTCACAGGAGCCAGCGCAATTTGCTGACGACGCTGCTCACCTCGTCTGGTACTCCGATGATTGTGGCGGGCGATGAGTTTCAGCGCACGCAATTCGGCAATAACAACGCCTACTGCCAGGACTCTCCCATCTCATGGATCGATTGGAACATGTCGGACTCGCAGAAGCAGCAGCTCGCCACTGTTCGCTGGCTGCTGGCCCTGCGACGTCATCATCCGGTCTTGCGTCCCTCCCTTTTCGCAGATGGCAGGATAGCTGAGGGCGATGTCATAGCCGATCTGGGGTGGTTTGATCGTGACGCTCACGACATTGCGCAGGATGGCTGGGCTCAGGAGCACAACCGTGTCTTCCAGATGCTCCGTTCGGGGTATCAGCTGGGTGACCGCGACGCCCTCGTTGTGGTGAATGGAACATTGGATGTTGCCACGGTTCGTCTGGTGAGCGGGCGCGGCTCTGACTGGTACGTCGTCATGGATACCTCCTGGTCGTGCCCTTCCGATGGCGGTATCAACGTCGAGGGAGACATCGAGCGCCTGGAACGCGGGCTTCCTGACAGACTGGAAGTTGTCCGTTGTGGGGACGAAGTGACGATCGAGCCACAGTCCGTGATCGTCATGTTGTCAGCACGCACCCCTCATCATTCGGTAGACTACGGGCGTGACTAGTAGTGAAGACCAACTTGAAAATTCCACCAACCACGCTTCGCTGGAACGGGCAAAGGCCCGATCCGTTGAACTTGAGGAAGCCATTGATCAGGATCCGTCGCGATTCCGCATCCTCACCGGCGACCGGCCGACCGGAAAGCTGCACCTGGGGCACTATTTCGGCACGTTGAAGAACCGCGTGGAACTGCAAAACCGCGGCGTTGAAACGTGGGTTCTGGTGGCCGATTATCAGGTCATCACTGACCGCGACGCTGTTGGCCCGCTGCGCCAGCGCGTCCTGGGCCTCGTTGCCGATTACCTGGCCGTGGGTATCGACCCAAAGCGCAGCATCATCTTCAACCACTCGGCAGTGCCGGCACTGAACCAGTTGCTGTTGCCGTTCCTGTCATTGGTCACCGAGTCTGAACTGCATCGCAACCCTACGGTCAAGTCAGAGCTTGATGCGACGAACGGTCGCGCCATGTCGGGATTGCTGCTGACCTACCCGGTGCATCAGGCCGCAGATATCCTGTTCTGCAAGGCGAACCTCGTGCCGGTGGGACAGGACCAGCTCCCCCACCTGGAGCAGACACGCCTGATCGCTCAGCGTTTTGACCGCCGCTACGGGCGCGCCGACAAGGAGCATCCTGTTTTCCCGCGCCCTGACGCGTTGCTGTCGAAGACTCCGCTGCTGCTGGGCACCGACGGCAACAAGATGTCAAAGTCTCGTGGCAACACGATCGAGCTGGATATGACTGCCGATGAGACGGCGCGTGTGCTCAAGAAAGCCAAGACTGATCCTGATCGCGTCATCACCTATGACCCGGAGAATCGACCCGAGGTGTCGAACCTGTTGATGATGGCGTCACTGGCCACTGGCGAGGATCCCCACGCCATTGCCGACCGTATCGGCGATGGTGGCGGCGGCACGCTCAAATCAGTCGTGACCGACGCGCTCAACGAGTTCCTCGCGCCGATCCGCGAGCGCCGTGAAGAGCTGGCCGCTAACGAGGATTACCTGCTGGAGGTTCTCCATCACGGTGATGAAGTCGCCAATGAGCAGGCTGATCGCACGCTGGCTGAGGTGCGTCGCGCGATGGATATGGTGTACTGAGCGAGCCAAGGTTTGCGTAAGCTGGCCATTTTTAGATCAGCTTTTCCTTGCTAGAAACCCGCTTTGACCTGCGATAATGTGCTCTCATGAGTACTGTTGTCGAAGCGGTGCGCAGTGAACGGCAGGGCTTCATTTCCTCCAAGCTCAACTGGCTGCGTGCAGGAGTGTTGGGAGCCAATGACGGCATTGTGTCGATCGCCGGTCTACTGATCGGCATCGCCGCTGTCGACCCCACGAACACACATGCCATCGTGATTGCCGGAATCGCCGGTATCGCCTCGGCAGCACTGTCAATGGCAATCGGCGAATACGTATCGGTATCCACTCAACGTGACACTGAGCGCGAAATTGTCCGCCTGCAGCACGTGGCACAGAGCCGCAATCCCGGCCACGCTTTCAACGAGATCAAGCAGGTATGTCTGCAACGCGGCATGAGCGAGGAGAGCGCGCACCAGGTTGCCTCGGACCTGTCCTCACATGAGCCGGTCAATGCCGTCATTTCATTCAAGTACGGCATCGATTCGGATTCACTGACCAGTCCGTGGGCTGCGGCCGGCAGCTCCTTCATCGCATTCGTCAGCGGTGCTGCCCTGCCGATGCTGACAATGGTTCTGGCTCTCCCACCGCTTCGCATCGTGGCAACCTTTGTGTCTGTATTTGTGGCTCTCGCATTGACAGGGTGGATCAGCGCGTGGCTGGGACGCTCTCCGCGCCAGAGGTCGGTCCTGCGACTGGTGTGCGCCGGCAGTGCGGCAATGATCATCACCTACGCGATCGGTCGGCTGCTGGAAGGCGCGTCAATGGTGTGACGAAACAGTTTTCTCAGTTCTCGAACCTACGATGAGTCGCACTGTTTCCATTTGTCAATTCGCTCACGTATACGCCTTACGTCCATGAGCAGGACAAACGGTACACACAGTTGAAACCAGATACATTACCTTCCGCTGTGCTACGTGGTGCCTCATGTCAATTTGAGCGCGAAAGTTTTTTGGTGCCTCACATAGTTTGAGCGCGAAGCCGGGGTTAGGCGGCGTGGGTTTTGATGCCGGTGGTGAGTTTGGTTTTTCGTTTCTCGCGTGTTTTTTCCCTCTCGGCTAGTAACTGCTCGGTCGGGGTTTTGGCTAGGCCGGTGAGGATGTTTTGGTAGCGCAGGATATCGCGGGTGAGTTCGGCGGGATTGGTGTTCTCACGCAACTGACGTAATTGCTGCATTTGCGTCCTTGAAAGTGTCCCGGAGGTAAGTAACGCTCTAAAGGGGTGGTGGGGGTATCGTAGATGCGTTTGCGCCGCCCGGTGCCATCTTGGCTCCAACCGATAGGTTTCCTAGTGGGGGTGAACAGGTTCATTCGCAAGCAAACTACTTTCCATAACTGACCTAGAACTTTTAATGCTTGCGGGGTGTCGTAGCGGTAATAGAAACCGTATTTACGCACCACATGATTATTCTTTGATTCCACGTTAGCCTGGTCATTCTTCTTATAAGGACGCGAACGGGTGAAAAACAAGTCCAGGTCCCCAGCCCAGTTAATGACTTCCCGGTTAATGAACTCACTACCGTTATCACAATCTAAGCCCTGAACCTGATACGGGATTGCCGCTATCGCAGAGTCTAGGGCTTTGAGCATGTGAACCCGAGCGTTATTACGCAGGGCTTCTAAATGTATCCAACCCGTGTTCACATCGGTTAACGTTAGGGTACGAGCGAACTCGCCCTTAAGACTCGGCCCGCAATGAGCCACCGTGTCCATCTCGAAAAACCCCGGCTCGCAAGCGATCTCATCCCCGGCCTTGCGGATCGTTATCGAGTTACGAAGCAAAGCGCCAGGCTTGGTTGTTGATACCCCCTTTAGCTCTAAACCCTGGCGGGATTCTTTAAGATAACGGTCAATAGTAGAAGCAGACATTGCCAGTAACTCCCCACGCACCTGTTCGCTATAACCATCCTTACCTGGCACTAACTCGCCATGAGCTTGCAGACAATCCAGCAAAGTTAGCATCGATGCCGCCAAGTATTTGCCGCACTGGCACCCAGAAAGTACCCACACGCGCTCTAAGACTTTCTTCGAGGAGGCCGAATACTTAGTAGGACGAACCGTGCGGTAATCAATCCTGAACACACCCGGATTACCAACAACATCACTTGTCAGATACCTCCTTGCGCTAGCCCTGGACAATCCCGTTACCTCGCAAAAATTATCTAACACCCTCCCTTTTTCCTTTTTCGAAGCCCCGCGATATACCAGGCGCAACCGCTTCGTAACCTCAATGCGCGTACCCAAACAAACCACTCCATCATTCATGCCAACAATCTATTTCGCGCTCAAACTATGTGAGGCACCACACCACTTTCGCGCTCAAAATATGTAAGGTACGCCGTGCTATTGATTAGTAAGTTCTAGTAAGCTATACTGACATTGATACAGCTTCAATACTAACAATGTTGTTGGGAGGCAACCAGATGCACAAGACACCACTGTCTACGAGAATTCTTTCAGTGCTTTTTTCAGTGTCCTTGCTAACTTCTGTGTTCACGGTGCTATCACCTCATCAGGCAAATGCGGCATCAGCGAGCACAAGCGCCACATATTACCGATCCAACACGATTTTCACCACTGTGCGGCACCATACTCCCGGCTATATGTCATGGGAAAACCAACGGGGCACAACGCACTGGAGTGACGGCACCACAACATCTACCTACTGCGGTGGCGCCTCAGGCGACGCAGTAGCCTTGCGCTACCCGGGAGGGAATCAGTTCGCAGTAACATACTTCATTCCGACGAAGGCCAATCACAAGAGTTTCCCGCAAAGCTACGGGGCACGTGACTTTGTTATGTCCTTCGCAATCAAAGGTACCTGTGGCGCGCCGCCATGGGAAGAATCTCGATCAGTATGGGGAGTGATCCATTACTAATGCATACATCCATCACGAATCACATGCGCGCCACGCGCATTCTTCTGATCGCAGCAGGACTCTTATGCATCACAGCGACCTGTCTTGCACTGTTCGTCCTCACGCCCAGCACGCAGGCAAACAGGACTGAAGCGCGCAATCCTGATCTTGCACAATACGCTCAAAGCGCCGATATTCCAGAGCAGATCACCACTCAGGCACAGCAGGAAATGGCACAAGTGGGCGAGGAATACCCGCCCGGCGCCACCCCTCCCACCGTTGCCGACCTGCTTCCATGGGCAGTAGGCGCTGAAGTGGATTCAGTAAGCACCGATCACATTCAGTACACGTCCGGCGCCGATAACCCCGTAGCAATGCGTCAGGCACAGCAAACTGACCCGTCTGCCGACACTCCCGTCACAGTCGTCACCGCCGAAGGAGATGTTGCGGTCCTCGCAGCCCTTGACTGGGAGTGTGCCTGGATCAAGGAATTCGTTATCGCCACGAACAGTGGAAACGCGGACCGTGTGAACACAGCAGTGACGCAGATCAGCAAATTCCCCGATCTTGACGTCATCCAGCGTTTTAACCCCGAAGTCGGTGAAGGACACGCCCGTGACGTCATTCCCCGTATCCAGCAAGGAGACGTCGAATTTGCGAACTATTGGCTCGCTACGACATGTAGCGAGCCTGAATAGTTCAGCGTGACAGGATCACTGGTCGATCGGGGCTGCCTCAAGCTTCCACACCTCGCGCGCATAGTCGCGGATCGTGCGGTCCGATGAGAAACGTCCCGACTTCGTGATGTTGACCCATGTCTTGCGTGCCCATGCCTGGCGGTCACAGTAGTCACGCGCCATCTGGTCGCGAGCCGTGCGGTAGGCATCAAAATCACCCAGCACGTAGTACACGTCGGCCGGATCGTAACTACCTTCCAGCAGTGACAGACGCAGGTCATGGAAATCACCTGTGCCGCCGTCATCCAGCGTGCCGTCAGTCATTGCATCGAGCACACGCTTCAGTCCAGGTACGTTTTCATAGTGCCAGCGCGGATCGTATGTGCGGCGCAGCTCAGGCAACTCATCTTCCGTGGCACCGAAGATGTAGGCGTTATCCTGGCCAACAGCGTCCAGAATCTCCACGTTCGCACCATCGAGCGTGCCCAGCGTCAGTGCACCGTTCATCATGAACTTCATGTTCGAGGTGCCCGACGCTTCCTTGCCGGCAGTTGAAATCTGCTCAGACACGTCAGCAGCCGGAATGATGTGCTCAGCAGGCGAGACGTTGTAGTTTTCCACGAAGACAACTGTGATGCGCCCGTCAATGTCAGGATCGTTGTTGACCAGATCCCCGATTGAGTTGATCAGCTTGATGATCGCCTTGGCACGCACATATCCCGGCGCTGCCTTCGCACCGAAGATGAACACGCGCGGCGGCAGATCCAGTGACGGATCCTCCTTGAGGCGGTAGTACAGGTCCAGAATGTAGAACGCATTCATCAGCTGGCGCTTGTACTCGTGCAAACGCTTGATCTGCACGTCGAAGATCGCATCAGGATTGACCTCAATGCCCTGGCGGTTCTTGATCCACTGAGCAAAGTCAACCTTGTTGTCATGCTTGATGTCGATCAGTCGCTGCAGAACACTCTCGTCAACGCTGTCAGTGAACTGTGCGAGGACGTCAAGATCGGTGACCCACTGGTCTGAGCCGGTCACCTCGTCAAGCAGGGCGGACAGGCGCGGGTTGCACTGACGCAGCCAGCGACGAGGGGTCACACCGTTCGTCTTGTTATTGAAGCGCTCGGGCCAGATGTCATGCCACTGACGCAGCGTTTCGCGCTTGATAATTTCTGTGTGCAGCGCGGCCACACCGTTAATCGAATACGACGCATAGCAGGCGATCCACGCCATGTGCACCATGTTGCCCTGGACCGGAGCCATGTAGTTGATGGTTCCCTCGTCGATGGCGCGCTCAGCCATGTCGATGCGGAAGCGGCGGTCGATTTCGCGCACAATTTCCATGATGCGCGGGAAGAGGCGATCAAAGATCGATGTCTCCCACTTCTCCAGCGCTTCAGCCAGCACCGTGTGGTTCGTGTACGCGAACGTGTGACTGACGACGTCCCATGCTGCTTCCCACGTCCAGCCGTACTCATCCAGCAGGATTCGCATCAGTTCGGGGATAGCCAGAACCGGGTGAGTGTCGTTGAGCTGAATCGCGTTGAAATCAGCCAGAGTTGTCAGGTCGCCCTCGTGCTGGGCAATATGGTTGGCAACAATGTCGTGCAGCGAGGCGGCGCAGAAGAAGTACTGCTGGCGCACGCGCAGGATCTTGCCCTCGAACGTGGAGTCATTGGGGTACAGCACGCGTGAAATGTCGGCGACGGCTTCACGCTCGACAATGGCGTCAGTGAAGCGCTGCGAGTTGAACGCGTCGTAGTCGAATTCTTCAACCGGCTCTGCACGCCACAGTCGCAGCGTTCCCACGTTGCGTGTGCCGTATCCGGTGATCGGCATGTCGTAGGGAATGGCTCGCACATCCATGTCGGCATAGTGAATGATGCGCTGTTCTTCCTCGCGGCGCACAATGAAGGGGTAGCCCTCCTCCATCCACGCATCGGGCTGTTCACGCTGGAAGCCGTCCTCAAACAGCTGCTTGAACAGGCCGTAGCGGTACAGGATTCCGTAGCCGTTCACCGGGTAGTCCAGTGTGGCGCATGAGTCGAGGAAGCAGGCTGCCAGTCGCCCGAGGCCACCGTTGCCCAGCGCTGCATCCGGTTCCTGTTCCAGGACATCGGACAGCGTCTGGCCAAAAGAATTGACGATCTTTTCTGCTTCGTTCGTCAGGCCGAGGTTCGACAGGTTATTCAGCAGGGCGCGACCCATCAGGAATTCGGCCGAGAAATAGTGTTCCCGTCGTTTGGTTGCATACAGACGGTTGGTACGATCCCAGTCGCTCGCGACGCGGTCAACAACTGCCGCAGAAAGGCCCTGCCACATTTCCATGAGGGTGGAGCGATCTGCTGGTCGACCTGAAAAGGAGCGGACTTGCGAAGTGGCTGCATCAGCCAGGCTATACGACATCTAGTAATCAATCCCTTCAGTTAGACACGCTGCAGCAGCTGAAGCACCCGCGTGTAATACGCTGAATCATTCTCACACACAGCAGTCTAGTGGTCCCTGCATTCAGCGTCGAATGGTGAATAACTCCGCTGAATGCATGGTGAGAAAATCTCATTGACGTTTCACGTGGGGTCTCGAACGTGTCATGGCTCAGTCACGTTCAGCCTTGATGCGACCACAAGATACGGCATGGGAATTCTTCTCGGCGATGCGCACACCACCCATGGTCCCCCACGTGCCTCCCAATTTCAGTACCCTAACAATGTGAGCCACAAATCTTCTCGACCACTCGACATGACCGTGACACGCATCCCCGCGGTGGAACTCTCCCCCGTTGTGGAAGGCGGGCGACTTCCAGCCAAGGCGACCGCCGGTGAGCCATTCCCCATTCGCGCAACGGTGTTTCGCGAGGGACACGACGCCTATCAGGCCGAAGCGGTCCTGATTGACCCCGACGGACATGACCACACGATTGCTCCAATGGTGGATATTGCACCCGGTCTGGATCGCTACGAGGCATGGGTGATGCCTGACCGACCCGGCAACTGGTCATTTTGCATTCAGACGTGGTCAGATCCCTACGCTACGTGGCGACATGATGCCACCATTAAAGTCGATGCCGACATCGACGCTGACCTCATGCTGGAAGAGGGCGCACGCCTGTTTGAGCGCATGATCGAAGGGAAGGCACTGGCCAATTCTGACCAGCAGGGTCTGGCTGAGCCCCATGCGCGCGTCCTCCACAGTGCAATCTCCATCATGCGCGATGCCACCCGATCAAACCAGCAGCGCCTGTCGGCCGGTATATCGTCTTCTGTGCGCCACATTGTGCGTCAGTACCCACTGCGTGACCTGGTCGGTCGCACTGAGGCCTATCCGCTGCATGTCGCGCGCACCCGCGCCCTGGTGGGCTCCTGGTATGAGATTTTCCCCCGCTCAGCCGGAGCATTCCAGCGCCCTGATGGCACATGGGTCTCAGGCACACTGCGCACCGCAATTGAGGAACTCGATCGCATCAGTGCGATGGGATTTGATGTCATCTACCTCACACCAGTTCACCCCATCGGCACGACGTTCCGCAAGGGCAAGAACAATACGCTGAATGCTCTGGAAACCGATCCTGGTTCCCCCTACGGCATCGGGTCAGATGAAGGGGGCCACGACGCGATTCACCCTGACCTGGGAGATTTTGACGATTTCGATGCATTCGTCGCTGCCGCATACGAACGCGGCATGGAGGTCGCACTCGACTTTGCCCTGCAGTGTTCACCGGATCACCCGTGGGTCAGGGACCATCCCGAATGGTTCTCGCAGCGAGCCGACGGCTCCATCGCGTATGCGGAGAATCCGCCCAAGAAGTACCAGGACATCTACCCCATTAACTTCGATCACGATCCTGAAGGCCTGTTCGAAGCGATCCACGACCTGTTCCGCCTGTGGATCGCACACGGCGTGAAGATTTTCCGAGTGGACAACCCGCACACCAAGCCAGTGAACTTCTGGAAACGCATGATGGACACGCTGCATCGCGAATATCCAGACGTGATCTGCCTGGCTGAAGCGTTCACTCGCCCCGCCATGATGCGCACGCTGGGTGCCGTCGGTTTTGACCAGTCCTACACGTACTTCGCGTGGCGTACCTATAAGAAGGAGATCGAAGAGTACCTCAAGGAAGTCTCCGAGCAGACACCGCACCTGATGCGCCCGACATTCTGGCCGACGACGCACGATATTTTGACGCCGCAGATGACCGAGGGCGGCACCGCCATGTTTGCAATCCGCGCGATTCTGGCCGCATGCGGCGCTCCGACGTGGGGCATCTACTCCGGCTACGAGCTGGTCGAATCGGTACCGCGCCCCGGTTTTGAAGAACAGATCAACAACGAGAAATACGAGTACCGTCCGCGCAGGTGGGAGGATGCGGAGCGCACGGGTATTCCTCAGTTGCTCACCCTGCTCAACACTGCACGAGGGCGACATCGTGCCCTGCAGCAGCTTCACCAGATCAGCATTCACCGTACATCCAACGACCAGTTGCTGTGCTTCTCACGGCACATTCCCGGACAGTTCACACCTGATGGGAACCCGGACACGGTGATCGTGGTGGTCTCACTGGATCCGCATCATGAAGTGTGGGGCTCTGTTGACCTCGATGTCAACGCGCCCGGCATGGAGCTGCTCAACGCTGGCCACGGCGGCGGGTTGAACCTTGTCGATGAACTGGACGGCATGGAGTACCGCTGGGGTGCGTCGAATGTGGTGCGGCTGAGCCCGTGGACCCGCATCGGACACGTCTTTGGGGTTGAACAGCAACAGTAGAATGCACCGCGCGCCTCCAGGCGCCGCGGGTCCCACTCGCCGGGCATGAAATGCATACACACCGTGCATCAGCGCGCCGTAACTGGCAGTATGATGCCATGACCGTTGATGATTCATCGCGCGCTGAACTGGACGCCGCACCTGAGACGACGACCGCCACCTCCAGCCACTATGCGCAACTCTCACCATTCCACAATATGACGGTGGACCAGCCACACGAGGATGAAGCCGCCCTCGTCCCTGTGGCCGACGACCCCAGTTGGTACCGCCACGCAGTCTTCTATGAGCTGCTGATCCACTCTTTCCAGGACTCCAACGGCGACGGCGTGGGTGACATTCCCGGCCTGATCTCGCGGCTCGACTACCTCAAGTGGCTCGGTATCGATGCAATCTGGCTGCCCCCGTTCTTTCCTTCCCCTCTGGCCGACGGCGGCTACGACATTTCCGACTACAAGGGCATCGACGAACGCTTCGGCACGATGGATGATTTCCGTGCCCTCGTGGAAGCCGCACATGAACGAGGCCTGCGCATCGTGCTGGACATGGTCATGAACCACACGTCCGACCAGCACCCGTGGTTCCAGTCCTCACGCTCCGACCCGAACGGACCGTACGGCGATTTCTACGTCTGGCGTGACCGACCCAACGAATACGCCGACGCGCGCATCATTTTCGTGGACTCGGAAGTATCGAACTGGACGTGGGATGAGGAGCGCCACCAGTTCTTCTGGCATCGTTTCTTCTCACACCAGCCGGACCTGAACTATGAAAACCCTGCGGTGCGCGAAGCCATGAAAGACGTGGTGCGTTTTTGGTGCACCACCGGTGTGGACGGCTTCAGGTTGGATGCCATCCCCTACCTGTTCGAAGAAGAAGGTACGAACTGCGAAAACCTCCCGGCCACGCACGAGTTCATCGCGGACCTGCGCGCAATGGTCGAAGAAGAGTTCCCCGGCACCGTCATGATTGCCGAGGCGAACCAGCCGCCTCACGAGGTTGTCGCCTACTTTGGAACCGATGAGGCACCCGAGTGCCATATCTGCTTCCACTTCCCGATCATGCCGCGCATTTTCGCCGCACTGCGCGAAGAATCCTCCCACGGGCTGCGCGAAATCCTGGCTGCCACCCCTCCCCTGCCCAAGGGTGGCCAATGGGGTGTTTTCCTGCGCAATCACGATGAACTGACCCTGGAGATGGTCACGGACGAGGAACGCGCCAGGATGTATGAGTGGTACTGCCCTGAAGAGCGCATGCGTTCCAATGTCGGTATACGTCGACGACTCATGCCGCTGCTGCATGCCTCGCGCCGCGAGGTTGAACTGGCCTACGCGCTGCTGCTGTCCTTGCCCGGTTCCCCGTTCCTGTTCTATGGCGATGAGATCGGTATGGGTGACAACGTGGATCTGCCTGACCGTTTCGGCGTGCGCACCCCTATGCAGTGGGATGACACGCCGACGATGGGCTTTTCCGATGCCCCGCAGGATCAGTGGTTCCTGCCGGGAATTTCATCACCGACCTATGACCAGCGCGCAGTGAACGTGGCCGAGCACGCCACCCGCCCGACCTCGATGCTGAACTGGACGCGCAAGATGCTGAACACGCGCCGCAAGCATGCGCCGTTCGGATTTGGTGACATGACGCTGCTGTGGTCCTCTGACGATGCTGTGCTCGCGTTCTTGCGCCGAGACGAATCCGAAACGATTCTGTGCGTCAACAACCTGTCCACTGAACCGCACTCCGCGAAGATCCACCTGCCCGGCATGGCCGGCTGGCATCTGTACGATCTTGGATCGGGCAACGCGTTCCCGGATGTGCGTGACGATGAGACGGTGGACATCACGCTGCCGCGCCACGGCTTTTACTGGCTGGGCGTGACGTTCCTTGAACCAGAAAGTGAGGAAGAAGATGAGTAACGCACCGTCTTCCATTCAACTCCTGGAAGCGATCGCCCCGTGGCTCACGTCGAGGCGATGGTTCCCACGCACCAGCGACCGCACATTGCAGGTCATTGGCGAGCTCAATGCCGATTCAGGCTATCTGGAACCGCCGGGAACTCCGGAGTCCGATTCCGGTGATTTAGCGTCAGTTCGCCTGCTGATCATCCAGGCCGGCTCGCAACTGCTCAACGTCCCCCTCGTTCTCGTTCCGCAGGCCGGAGACGACGTTGCCGAAACGTTCGACAATCCTGCGACGGACGTTGACGAGGGCGACCCCATCGGATCGATTGGTGACCTGAGTATTCTGGACGGCGTGTCGGTGTGGGCATTTTGGGACACGTGGCTGGCGATGGGTCGTGCCGTTGGAACGGTGGATGCTGACACCGTTGAACGCATGCGCGACATGCGTGACCAGGTACAGGTGTATGGAGGCGAGCAGTCGAACACCTCGGTTATTTTCCGAGGTACCACAGACGAGACTCCTGGAATCATCGCGAAGGTACTGCGCGTGCTCACGGAGGGTGCTCACCCGGATGTTGAGGTGCCCACCGCGCTATGCGAGGCTGACTGGAACCACGTGCCACGCGTTTTCGGCTACGTTGCCGTCCCGGCACGCGTGCGTTCGTGGCCCAAGAAGGAATCGGAACTGTGTGTGGCGACCATTATCAGTGAGCTGGTACGCGATGGGCGCGACGGTTTCGTCTTCTTTGTCGATGGTGCCTCCCGCGGTGAAGATCTTACCGAGCAGGCACGTTCACTGGGTACCGTGACAGCTCAGATGCATGAGATTCTGGCGAGGGCTCTGCCCACTGCTGACGGGCCGACGCCATCGCAGATCGCTGCGCGGGTGCGCAACAACCTCGATGCTGCGCACGCTGAGGTCCCTGGCCTGACCGGCGAACTCGTGGATACATTGGGCCGCGAGCTGGACCAGCTCGCACAATGGGACGAGCCGCTTCAGGCGACCCGCATTCACGGCGACTACCACCTGGGGCAGACCCTGCTCAGCGATGATGGGTGGAAGATTCTGGACTTCGAGGGCGAGCCGCTGCGCCCCCTGGCCGAGCGCACCGCCCCTGACCTACCGCTCAAGGACGTTGCCGGGATGCTGCGTTCCTTCGACTATGCGATGGCGCAGGCACGACGCCTTGCCGATGATGACTCAGCGATTGACGATGCCGTCGCTCACGAGTGGGTCAGCCAGCACCAGCGTGCGTTCCTTGAGGGGTATCACGCTGATTTCTCGGGTCGCGACGACGCACTCATGACTGCACTGATCATTGAGAAGGCAGCCTATGAGTCGATCTACGAACATAGGATGCGTCCAGACTGGCTGAGTATTCCCCTCGATGCGCTCACCGAACTGGCTGAGCGGTAAAACGGTCGACACGTGGAGCACATCGGACGGTCGTTTGTTGCAAAGAACGCCACGACCATCCGAACGGCCACGCCGTGACCGTGTGCATGGGAAAATGAGGTCATGAACGCCTCACCGATTCCTCAAGATCCAGACCTCCTTGATACAGTGGCGCAGGGGCAGTACTACCTGCCTCATGCCGTGCTCGGAGCGCACCTCAGTGACGGGTCAGTGACGATCCGCACGGTGCATCATTTGGCCGACGCTGTCCAAATTGTCACGCCCGATCAAACAGTTGACGCTGTTCACGAACGATCCGGCGTGTGGGTTGCCGTCTTTGAATGTGACGATATTCCCGACTACCGAGTGCGCGTGACCTACGGTGACCAGACGACACTGATGGACGACCCCTACCGTTTCCTGCCCACACTGGGCGAAATGGATATTTACCTCATTTCCGAGGGACGACACGAAGAACTGTGGAAAGTTCTGGGAGCACATCTGACTCACTACACCGGCCCGATGGGTGACGTCGAGGGCGTCGCATTTGCGGTGTGGGCGCCCAACGCGTCTGCCGTGCGCGTCGTCGGCGACTTCAACTACTGGGACGGCAGCGCCAGCGCAATGCGCTCACTGGGATCGTCCGGCGTGTGGGAGCTGTTCATCCCAGGTGTGGGCGTGGGAGCGCGCTACAAATTCGAGATCCGAGGGCCGGGCGGTAACTGGTTCCAAAAGGCTGACCCGATGGCACGTGCCACCGAGATTCCTCCGGCAACTGCCTCTGTTGTCACCGACCGTTTCCACAGGTGGGATGACGATGAGTGGATGGACAGGCGTGCTCACACCACCCCGCACACCGCTGCCATGTCAGTGTACGAAGTCCACATTGGATCCTGGAAACAGGGGCTGGGCTACCGTCAGCTCGCTGATGAGCTGATCGCCTACGTCACCGAAGCCGGTTTCACGCACGTCGAATTCATGCCGGTGGCTGAACATCCGTTCGGCGGTTCGTGGGGCTACCAGGTCACCTCGTACTACGCGCCGACCTCACGCTACGGCACGCCCGACGACTTCCGTTATCTGGTGGACCGCCTCCACCAGGCAGGTATCGGCGTCATCCTGGACTGGGTGCCAGCCCACTTCCCGAAGGATGACTGGGCGCTTGCCCGTTTCGACGGCACTCCCCTGTACGAGGATCCCGATCCGTTGCGTGGTGAACATCCGGATTGGGGAACGTACGTCTTCAACTTCGGGCGTCGGGAGGTGCGCAACTTCCTGGTTGCCAACGCGCTGTACTGGCTCGAGGAGTTCCACGTCGATGGCTTGCGTGTCGATGCGGTGGCCTCCATGCTGTATCTGGATTATTCACGCAAGGAAGGCCAGTGGCGGCCGAATCAGTACGGCGGTCGCGAACACTTGGAAGCTATCCAGTTCCTGCAGGAAGCCAACGCAACTGCCTACAGGCGTCACCCCGGCATCGTAATGGTGGCTGAAGAGTCAACAGCGTGGCCCGGCGTGACCGCGCCAACGTCAGGAGGCGGCCTGGGGTTCGGCATGAAGTGGAATATGGGCTGGATGAACGACACGCTGCGGTACATGCAGGAAGACCCTGTCAACCGTCGCTGGCACCACGGTGAACTCACGTTCTCGTTGGTGTACGCATTCTCCGAGAACTACATTCTGCCGCTGTCCCATGATGAGGTCGTTCACGGCAAAGGCTCGCTCGTTTCGAAGATGCCCGGTGATAAGTGGCAGAAGATGGCCTCGCTTCGCGCACTGTACGCCTACCAGTGGTCACATCCTGGCAAACAACTGCTGTTCATGGGACAGGAATTTGGGCAGGAACAGGAATGGACCGAGCAGCATTCTCTGGATTGGTGGCTGCTCGATGACGATCTGCATTCCGGGTTGCTGTCGCTGGTGTCGGCTCTCAACAGGATCTATCGCGACGATCCCGCGCTGTGGGACGACGACTACACGGGCTTTGAGTGGATCGACGCGTCAGACGGCGATCACAACGTGATCTCCCATATCCGCAAGGGAATGGGCTCCGATCACAAGCAGCACCTCCTTGTCTGCGTCACGAACTTTGCCGGCACACCTCACGAGGGCTACCGCGTGGGGCTGCCGTTCAGCGGCCAGTGGGAGGAAATCCTCAACACTGACAGCGAAGAGTTCGGCGGATCCGGTGTGATCAACATGGGGCCGGTCATCGCTGAAGATGTTCCATGGAACGGCCGGCCAGCATCGGCTGAGCTGCGCGTGCCACCGCTGGGTGCGCTCTGGCTGCGTCCTGTCACATCTGAGAACTAGACACGGACGGTTGAGCGGACGGGCAGCAATTCCTGCCTGCTCGCTCAACCGCCCGTGAGATATGCGAGCAATGATGGAACTGATCAGCGGCGACATCACAACACTTGAGGTGGACGCCATTGTCAACGCTGCGAACTCGTCACTGCTGGGTGGTGGCGGCGTGGATGGGGCAATTCACCGCGGAGCTGGGCCCGACCTGCTCGCCGCCTGCAAGAAAGTGCGTGCCAGCCAGTTCCCTGATGGTCTTCCCGTGGGGCACGCTGTAGCGACTGAGGGTTTCAGACTGCCGGCGCGCTGGGTAATCCACACTGTCGGACCTAACCGGCATCGCGGGCAGACTGACCCGGATCTGCTACGCTCCTGCTTCACGTCGAGTCTGCGGGTTGCCGAGGACATCAGTGCACGCTCCGTAGCGTTCCCTGCAATTTCAGCAGGAGTGTACGGCTGGGATATGGAACAGGTTGCGAGTATCGGCATAGAGGCGGCTCGCACCTATGAAAGCGAACAGGACGAGCACGCAATCAGGATCGTGTTCTGCTTATTTGATGACCGAGCCCTGCACGTATGGCGCAGCGTCGCCGGCGAGCACTAGACTGCCCCGACGCGCGGACGAGCCGATTCGAGCTGCCTCAGGTGCGATCACCACACCAGCCTCTAGATCATGAGAGCGGTTGCCAGCCTGCGACGGGCAGCGTTGACTTCCGGTGAGGATCCGGCCACGCGGAACAAGTCCAGGATGCGTGTGCGCAGCTCTTCACGCCTGTCATCATCGGTGCTGTGCTCCAAAGCGCTGATCAGAACGTCGAAGGCCTGAGCGTGCTGGCCGGCGTTAAACAGCTCATCAGCATGATCCAGGTCGTTATCCGCATTCCCAGCCGTGCCGCGCTCAAGCAGACGCACGCGCGCCAACTGGGCTTCGGCATCGTGGTCGCGCGCATTGCGCTCCACGATCTTCTCCCACGCCGCGATCGCGCCGTCGAGGTCACCTGATTCTTCCAGGTCCAACGCATGCTGGTGTTCAGGCGGTACGGGCGCCTTCACGTCCTCCCCGCTGACTGCGACGCGGCCCGTAACCCCCATCTGCTGGGCTGCCGTCAACAGTTCATCCAGGACCGGCACGACCTGTTCTTTAATCGCATTTCCCTGGAAGAGCGGGATCGGGCGCCCACCGATCAGTGCACACACCGTCGGCAAGGCCTGCACCTGAAGTGCGCGAGTGATGCCCGGAGCTTTCTCCACCTCGATCTTCACCAACTGGAAGGCGCCGCTCCTTTCGCGGACGATCCCCTCCAGCATGGACAGAACGGACGATGACTCCAAGGAGCGCGATGACCACAGTGCCATCAGCACAGGA
>OKOC01000148.1_pt1 | contig 29535 bp, 22 predicted proteins | sample 1612271 | NCBI WGS metagenome assembly OKOC01 (sample SAMN04436788, study PRJEB24849) | human gut metagenome | biome: human gut; feature: NICU; material: stool | host: Homo sapiens | place: USA: Saint Louis, MO | collected 2011-05-15
ATTTCATTCATGAAGTGATATAAAATGATTTCATACATTACTTATATTTATTATAATAGAGATAAGGAGGACTTAATTGTATGGGAAAATATATGTTAATCCTTATGTTTCTATTGATTGCTATTGCTGTAGTTTTTGCTATTTATAACTTATCTATAATTAGATCTATGCCTCCTGAAGAGCGTTATAAACTTCTTTACTTTAAGGATGATCAAGTCTCTATAGGCATCGGCTTAGCAAGAAGAACATTTAAATTAAGCGATATTCGTGAGGTACGTTTTTCTAAAGGAAAACAATTCCGTAGCATGGGCAGCTGGGCCGGCAGAATGCAAATTTGTAAACTAAATGGTAAAACAAGCCGTTGGATAGAATTTGATGGTACTGTCTATTACAAAAAGATGGTATATATAACTAATGAAGAAATCATTGATAAAGCAATAGACTTACTGATGAATGAATTTCAAGCACGAGGAATTCGTTGTACTAAATATAGATGCTAACATATAATTTTCTGAACTATACATCAACCTAAAGAATAAAGACACATAAAAAGGCTTCTCGAAATTTCGAGAAGCCTTTTATTTGGTGCGCCTAGCAGGATTCGAACCTGCGCACCCGGTTCCGGAGACCGGCGCTCTATCCCCTGAGCTATAGGCGCATGAATACCTAAAAATTATATCATATTACGCTATGGTTCGATAGTATAAAGTATAAATGGACTTAGTCTACATATAGAAAAGACCTTACTTTAAGTCAGTTTAGGTTCGAAATAACTATAGTTAAACTCAAGCACTACTGCTACACCGTCTAATAGTAAGGTCTATATATTTATATTTTTTCTTTAATTAATTCTAATAGAGCATCACAGCTACGACTTACATCGTCATAGGTTTCATCAAAATTTCCCGTATACCAAGGATCCTTTACATCTCGGCTTTCACCAACAAAGGACATAGCCTTATACACCTTAGAGTCTACATCATCTCCAATGATACGTTTTAAATTTCGCCTGTTGTTTTCATCCATGATAATGAGGTAATCGAAATTATGATAGTCATCAACCGTTACTTGACGAGCCTTACGACAAGTATAAGGAATACCCATTTCATCTAGCTTTTGTTTAGTCCCATAATGGGTGTCGTTCCCTATCTCCTCACGAGATGTAGCGGCAGACTCAACATAAATAGAATCGCTAAGTCCAGCTTTCGCAACGATATGCCTCATATAAAACTCAGCCATAGTTGAACGACAAATATTACCATGACAAATGAATAAAATTTTAACCATCATAATTCCTCTAGTAACTCAACAATCGATAAGTTATTAACGCACAAAGTTCGTAGATACTTTTTTCTCTTTATCTGTATCTGGATATGGCACACCTTGTTCCTTAGCTACAGCAAAACTCCGCATCATCCAAACCATATTTCTTGCCAAGTTGCGCATTGTTTGCATACCTTCTTCATCTTGCTTAGCATCTTCGGCTACTAGACCATGGCTAATATTCCAATATGTAGAGCCTGCAATTGGCATTTGAGAAATACCAAAGTATTTATTAAGTACATCAAAGGAAGCCGTTGTACCACCGCGACGAGCTACGGCGATAGATGCACCTGGTTTAAAGGCAAATGGATTTGGCTTTACACTTTCTGCACTAAAGAATACGCGATCTAAAAAGGATAAAATACGTCCACTCGGATGTGCATAATATACAGGTGTTGCAAAGATAAAGCCATCTGCATCCTTCGCTTTTTCTACAAAGGCATTTACATCATCATCCTTAAATACACATTCACCATGTTCAAAACAATAACCGCATTGAATACAATCTCGAATCGGCTTATTACCAAGTTGAATGACTTCAGTATCTACATTTGCCTCAGTAAAGACCTTTTGTACTTCTTTTATAGCTTGCATTGTTGTGCCATTCACATGACTACTACCATTTACGATTAAAACTTTCATATTATATCCTCCTAACTCTTACTTAAGAAGTTACATATTAACTAGCCTCTATATACTATCATAGAAATACAAAATTGTTAAAGTCTGCCTATCACAGCAAGCCAGTTAATATTGTCTATTTGCCGATAAAGAATAATTCACATAAACACTTTTACAAAAAAACTCTGTAGCAACTCAATTCAAGCTACTACAGAGTTTTCATATATTTAATTAAAAGTTATGTCTAACGCCGGCATCGATACGCCATGTATTATCTATAGTAGCACCAAAGTTTTTAGTGAATGTACCATATAGATATGTACTAGGACGAACGCTCCAAGAACCGCCGATTTCCGCATCAAGCCATGTATCCTTTAAATCTACAGTTGTTTGTACTGTTGGATTACCTGGTGCAGAATATGTAGTATTTACCTTACCAGAGAATTCATGAGCTAGTGCTAGTTTTGCAAAGATATTAGATTTTTCTGTTTCTTTACCAATACCAATACCAAGTCTACCTACCGCAGAGTTTACAGCATCAGATTTCACATGCATGGATCCGCCGCCTGCAATAGTTGCATCATAGGATACACCATTTAAACGCCCTAGAATAAATTCTACACTAGGGTCGATATAGAAACCATTTTGTTTTTTAATACGTTTGCCATATTCAGCACTCAAGGATGTACCAAATGTATGGTAGTTACCATTCAAACGTTGGCCACTAATTGAGTTAAGGCTATAGTCGTTTGATAATCTATTACCACGAGCGATGATATCTATATACCGACCATCCTCATGTTGTTTTGTACCATATAAGGCTATACCGCCAAGCTTACCGTCGCCACTGCCGTTGGCATAAGAGTTGCTAGATGTGCTGTAATCAATAGCACCACCAAAAATCCAACCATTAGTTGCCTTATGGTCGTAACCAACTTGTACGCCATTGTATGTCATATGTGCATCAGCACCATCTGTAATCTTAGATTTACCACCTATATATTTAGCCCATACTCCTTTATCTGTATTAGCTAGACGAAGATCACCTAAACGACGTTGTAAATCATTAGTATTATTTTTCCACGCCATAACTGTTGAAGTAAGGGCAGATTTTGTGCCACCTACGAGCGATGATTCACTAGCACGAACAACTTTTGTTGTATCATCTACAACGAGATGACCTTGAGAATCAAAATGATCTGCCCCTAGGTCTGCTACAGCACCAGGTGTAGTAACACCTTCATTAATTTGAACTGTTGTGCTAAGCTTCTTATCATTGCCTGTGTATTGTAATTTCTCAGCTAATGCTTGAATATCCTTTTTGTAGCTTGCATCGTCGATGGTATTACCGGAATGGTCGCCTTTCATTGTAATATGGCTATTATCCGCCGCATGTTCAACGACGATTTGCCCTTTTCCAGCTTTGGTTGCTGGTACGTCAGATTTATAAATAGCATTCACATAACCGCTATAGTTCTGAATTGTTATAGGCCGCGCATCGATAGGATGAATATTACCTGCTGCAGTTGGGTTAACACCACCTACAAGATTGCGAACCTTACTACCCTTGTATAGGTACGCTGCATTATCCCCTGATGGACGTTCTTTTTTAGGTGTAGGGCGCTCCATACCAATCCACTCATTATTCCAAGTAGCACCATTTTGTAGGTAAATATCTGCACCAGAATTATGAGGATTTTTATTGCTTTCAGCATATTCATTTAATACAGCACCTGTGAGGCTAGAGTTTGGTGTTGTGAAAGCTAAACCTACATTCGTCGGTTCTTCATTATGGTTTGGATCGCGACCATAGTCCTTATCGATTAAGCCTACATTACCAACAACAACCAAGTCATGAGTGCCTGGATGTTTGCCATCAGCGCCTGCATTAACATATACATCCCCTTCTTCTGCTACTACAGAATAGGTATCAGATGTTTCTACAGGATGAGTGATAATCTTACCGCCTCCATCAACAAGGATATGACCTCGTTGATTGACTTGTAAACCAGAGCCGATAGCATCGATATCTACATTACCTTTCACATGAATATTAGTATCACCATAGTCTCGATCAGGGTTATCTTTACTTAGACGTGGTACCTTACCGCCATAACCAGCATAGACTGCATTCATATAATAATGACCTAATTCTCGCTTCGATGCTGGTGCATCATTCTTTAATCGTACAATAAGGTCTTTATCTACCGTTAGTTGTGAACCAAATCCATTATAAATACCTGTAACATTCTTACTTTTACCAGCCTCTGTTAAACTTTTACCATGTACATTAACTGTTAATGTATCCTCTATGTGTTTAACCTCAGGTTGCATTTGTACTGGTGACCCCATTGTTAACCCCAGCAACTCCTCTGCTTTATCGCTTGTTACAGTAATTTCTGTTGCTATCGCAGAATAAGATATACCAGTTAAAACTAAAGCAGCCATCACAGCGGATAAATGGCGATGTAACTTCATAATAATCTCTCCTTTTACTTACCTTGTAGGTAAGCGTCCTCACAGAACACATTTACATTTTTATTTGCTCAAAATATAAAAAGACCCCCTTAGTCCAACTAAGGAGGTCTTCTATTAACTCACACACTCGGTAAGTACTAAAATTACTAATTATTATTCTTCAGGAGAAATAAGGAAGGACAATGCACTAAAGTATTTATTTTGTTCCCCTTTAGTTTGTGTAGGGAATGCAACTTCAACACCTACTACATTTAAGCCATCTGCTGTAACAGCTACAGTAGCTTTACCATTTTCATCGGCTTTAGCTTCACCAGTTAAATCATTTACTAAATCTTTGATAAGAGGTGCATTCGCATATGGTTTACCATCTTTAAACACTTGGATTTCATAGGTATCACCTTTTCTTAATGTCAATGGATTAACAGAAGGTACAATTTGAATAAATGCATTCTTATCTACAAATGGTTTTGCTTGTGCATTCCAGTAATGAACATCATATTTGATAGCATGTGTACTCTTAACCGCACCAGGAACTTCGGTGATTGGTTTATGAATTGTTTTACCATCTTTAGTCTTAGTCCAGTAGCCATAATCGAAATTAGTTACAGTTACACCAAGATCTGCTGGTGGAACAATAGCTATATTTTTTTCATGCTTCACAACTTGTACTGGAATTTGTTTGCCTTGTACATCATATGCAGTAATATTTTTTACCATATCTGCACTATAAGCATTATCTACAGGACCCTCACCTAATACAAGTACTTTTTCATCTGTACGGTTAGCGAAGAACACACCATGTGCATCAACAGAAGAGCATACACAGCCTGCAGCTAAACCTACAGCAAATAAAGAAGCTAGAATTTTCTTATTCATAAGAACCTCCATAATCAATAACTTGTTTCAACAAACTTGATATTATTATACAGCCTTCCATACGTTTCGTATATACCAATACCCCTATAACTTAGTTAATATGCAGAGTTAGTATATACAACCATTTGTATACGAATCTAGCATTAATGATAAAATTATCATCAACTTTTCATAAGGATATAATATATAGGAATATGTTATAAAAATTTTATAATTTCGACAACAAAAAAGACGCCCCCATAGGAGCGTCGTTTTATATCACTAAGGATATTATTTTTTGTTTTTAGCAGCTTTCGCACGTGCGTTACGATCAAGGATTGTTTTACGCATACGAATACTTTCAGGTGTTACTTCAACGAGTTCGTCATCGTTAATCCACTCAAGAGCTTGTTCCAAGGAGAAGATACGAGGTGGAGTCAAGCGAACTGCTTCATCAGAGGAGCTAGAACGCATGTTAGTAACGTGTTTTTTCTTACATGGGTTAACATCCATATCAAGTTCACGAGTGTTTTCACCAATAACTTGGCCTGCGTACACGTCTTGGTTAGGACCAACGAACAATGTACCGCGATCTTGAACAGAGTTCAAGCCATATGGAGTAGTTTCGCCATTTTCAAATGCTACCAAGGCACCGCGTGTACGGGAAGGAATTTCGCCTTTGTATGGTGCATAACCATGGAATACATGGTTCATAATACCATTACCTTTTGTAGCTGTTAAGAATTGTGCACGGAAACCGATCAAACCACGTGCAGGAATTACGAATTCCATGCGAAGGTAACCAGCTAACTCAACCATGTTAGTCAATTCAGCTTTACGTTGACCAAGATTTTCCATTACAGTACCCATGAATTCTTGAGGTACGTCGATAGTCAATGCTTCTAATGGTTCGCACAATTTGTCGTTAATAGTTTTGAAAATTACGCGAGGTTTACCTACTTGTAATTCATAGCCTTCACGACGCATAGTTTCAATTAATACAGCCAAATGCAATTCGCCACGGCCAGATACTTTGAAAGCATCTGCAGAATCAGTTTCTTCTACCTTCATAGAAACGTTAGTTTCTACTTCGCGGAACAAACGATCACGTAAGTGACGGGATGTAACGAATTCACCTTCGCGGCCAGCGAATGGAGAGTTGTTTACGGAGAATACCATGGACAATGTTGGTTCGTCGATGGAGATGGATGGTAATGCTTCAGGATTTTCAGCATCTGCTACAGTTTCGCCGATATTGATATCGTCGATACCAGCGAACGCAATGATATCACCCATTTCAGCTTCGTCAGTTTCAACACGGTTCAAGCCATTGTATGTATATACACGACCGATTTTCGCTTTACGAGTGCTTTCACCAGTCATGATAGCTACTTGTTGGTTAGGTTTCATTTTACCGCGAACGATACGGCCTACTGCGATTTTACCGATGAAGTTATCGTAATCAAGTGTAGTAACCATGAATTGAAGAGGACCTTCCAAATCACCTTGTGGTGCAGGAATTTCTTCGATCAATGTTTCAAACAATGGTTCCATATTTACAGCTTCGTCATCCCAGTTAGTTTTAGCCACACCAGCACGAGCAGATGCGTATACTACAGGGAAATCTAGTTGGTCATCATCAGCTTCAAGTTCCATGAACAATTCAAGTACTTCATCTTCAACCTCTTTAACGCGTTGGTCAGGACGGTCAATTTTGTTGATAACAACGATTGGTTTCAACTTTTGTTCTAAAGCTTTACGCAAAACGTATTTAGTTTGAGGCATTGGACCTTCGTAAGCATCTACGAGAAGCAATACGCCGTCAACCATGTTAAGTACACGTTCTACTTCGCCGCCGAAGTCAGCATGGCCTGGAGTATCAACGATGTTGATTTTAATGCCATCATGCATAACAGCAGTGTTTTTAGACAAAATAGTAATACCGCGTTCACGTTCCAAGTCGTTGGAGTCCATTACGCGTTCTGCTACTTTTTCATTTTCACGGAACACATGGCTTTGTTTTAATAACGCGTCCACCAAAGTAGTTTTACCATGGTCAACGTGGGCGATAATCGCTACATTACGAAGATTTTCGCGAATCATAAGATCCTCCCTTTAATTCCTTTAGTATATTCTATATCACATAGCACTTGTAAAAGTAGCTATGTAGGTATATTCCCAAAATTGGCAACACTTAATTATAACGTAGTCTATAGAAAAAAGTCAAAGAAGTACAGGATTTCTAATCATGGCAATTTCTACATTTGATTATACTTTTGACTCATCTTATAGACCAATCATTGTTTTTGCCACCTATTTTTGTATTCTATAGCCCGCCTAGCAGATTTACGCAACAATGGAATTTGTTCATTCCTTAAATGAAAACAGAATTTAGGAATCATTTGTTCTATAATCTCTTCATCAGAGGCTTTCAAAATAAATTCTGGCTGTAGTATAGGTTCCAATTCATCAAGTCCAGGATAGTCTTTCCCGATGCTCCAATCATGATTCTTATTAAATGGGCACGAGTCTTGGCAATTATCACAACCTATAATCCACTCTTCCAACATATCCTCTGTCACACCTTCTGGCAAATTACCATCACCAAAGGTATTGATAAAAGATACACAGGTTAATGGGTTCATTGTAAACGGTGCAGATAAAGATTTTGTCTTACAACCTTGCTGACATAAGTTACAAGAATCTGGGCACGGAGGAATATCCGTATCATGAATATATTCACAAGACTTATCTATTAAATAGGCTACCAATTCATAATTAGAACCTTTAGGACCATAAAAGAAATTATTTTTTCTATAAATTCCAAGGCCCGCGGCTACAGAAGCGGGACGCAGAGGGACAACACCAGCTGGCTTTGCGGTTTCACCACCAATATATTGAATATTTTGACTCTGTAACCATGTTTCAAAAGATTGTCTCCGTTTAAATTCAACACCATCAGGGATATTACTTAAAGACAATAGTAATCCTTTTGCATATCGCTTCTGCAGCGAAGCAGAAAACTTATAATTTCCAAAATACTCGGTACAAACTACTATGGATTGTACCCAAGGATAATTTTCTTTTAATGCTAGAAAGTCTTTACTATGAGCATATACATCTTCACTTTCAGGTACATCTTCTAAACGCTTCGTCAACCGGTCTTTATAAAAATCAAGTGCATCAAGAGGCACTATACCACAACTATCATAGCCACATGCTAGTGCTTTATCATGAATCTCTCGTGCCAATAAAGTATTCATATCATCGCCTCCTAAACATAGATTAACTATATAGTTATCATACGCTTTTACAGACTATAAAAAAAGATTTCTTATGAGTCCATCCTCCCGAAAAAGTAATGATACATAAGAAATCTTGTATTAATATTTAGTTTGTATTAATCTTCACCAATCATACGTACTTCTGGCTCCAGATGTACACCATGTTGATCATATACGCGTTTTTGTACTTCTTTAATAAGATCAAGTACATCTTTAGCTTTAGCATTGCCAGTGTTGATAACAAAACCAGCATGCTTATGAGATACTTGTGCATCACCAACAGATAAGCCTTTAAGACCTGTTTGTTCAATCAAAGTACCTGCAAAATACCCTGGTGGGCGCTTAAAGGTTGAACCCGCACTAGCATACTCTAAAGGTTGTTTAGATTCGCGCTTTTCTGTGAGCTCATCCATGCGAGCCTTAATAGCATCCTTATCACCAGGTTGTAACGTCATAATAACCTCTCCAATAACCTCATGGTTATCGTGGAATACGCTATGACGATATCCAAAATCCAAGTGAGATGCATCGTACTCCTTAATATTGCCCTCGAAGTCTACAGCTAGTACTGAAGTGACCACATGGCTCATTTCCCCGTCATAAGCACCTGCATTCATAAATACAGCACCACCAAGCGTACCTGGAATACCAATGGCAAATTCAAGGCCAGATAGTCCGTTTTCCCAAGCAAATTCAGAAGCATCTTTCAACATATAACCAGAACCAATGCATAATACATTATCATTGCAATCCATGATTTGTGTCATATGTCGAACCGATACGACAGCACCTCGAATACCACCATCTTTCACCAAAATATTGGATCCGCAACCAATAACAGTTACAGGCACTTGTAATTCGTGAATATTGCGTAGCGTAAAGCTCAACTCATCCATCGTCGTAGGTTCAATAAATAAATCAGCAGGACCACCAATTTTAAATGTCGTATGATGACAAAGCAGTTCCTGTTCTCGTACACGTGTACTAGGTAATTTCTCTAATAAGGCTTCTTTTAAGTCCTTAATGTTTTGGTTGTTGTTGTTCGCCATGATCTAACACTTTCATCCCCTCAGTGATTGGTTCGCTAATGATTTTGTAAATATCATTAGAAATCTGGCTCCAACGCATTTGCGCTTGCAAATAAGCAGCCGCTGCAGCATTTTCTTGAATTTGAGGCATCAATTCCTCTTGTTTCTTTTGCAATTCATCAGCTTCTGGTGCACCAGACAACTTTGCGTATTCCCATTGCATTTGTTGTGCCATAAATGTGCGTACCAACGCCGCTGCTACTGCGTCAGCTTTCAAAGCTTCTTGAGCTGCCATTAACTCTTTGTACTCTTCGGATTCACGCATAGCGTGAGCTAAATCATGAGCTTTATCGTAGTTCATAATATCCTCCTCTAACAACATCTGTCAAAATACTACCTCTCATGTAGATTGGGTAGGATTTCTAACACATATTTATTGTATATATCTCAATGGTGAAAGTATATTTATTTAGGTTGAATCCAGTTGCCTTCGGCTTTAAGATCTGGATAATCAAGTTGGCGCATAGCTTCATACGCAATAATGGCTACTGCATTAGATAAGTTTAAAGAACGCGCCTCATCTACCATTGGTATGCGAATGCATGTTTCTTCAACACCTTCTAATAAGCTTTCAGGCAAGCCTCTTGATTCAGGGCCAAATACGAGCATATCCCCGATTTCATACTTTACCTCGGAGTGGGTATGCTTTGCTTTTGTAGTAGCGTAGAAATATCTGCGATCAGGATATTTCGCATACAACTCTTGAATATTTTCATGTACCTGTACATCTACCAAATGCCAATAATCGAGACCAGCTCGCTTCACGTGCTTATCGTCGATAGAAAAGCCAAGTGGTTTGATAAGATGTAGGGTCATGTGATTAGCTGCGCATAAACGTGCTATATTTCCTGTATTACCAGGGATTTCTGGCTCATAAAGTACTATTTCCATTTTCGTTCCCCTATTCTTTATATCTATATTATTCTACAAAGGAACGCACAAAATGTCCACTTTTCCCGCCTTCTTTTTCTACGAGGTATGTAGGGCCCATAATCATGCCTTTATCAATGGCCTTACACATATCGTATACGGTGAGCAAGCCCACTTGTACAGCTGTAAGGGCCTCCATTTCAACGCCCGTTTTTCCAGTAGTCTTAACGATGGCACGTACCTTGACGGCCTTGTTATGATTTTCATCAGTGCAAGCAGGGCTTTCACTATCTACTAAAGAGCAGTGAACCTCAACCTTTGTGAGCGCTAATGGATGACAAAGAGGAATGAGATTGCTCGTTTGCTTAGCCCCCATGATAGCAGCTAGTTGCGCAACACTAAGGACATCGCCTTTTTTTATAGTACCTGAAGCAATGCGCTCATAAATTGCATCATTGATTGCTATGAATCCTTCTGCGATAGCTGTGCGAGATGTGACATCCTTATCGGATACATCCACCATCCAAGCATTACCATCTTGATCAAAATGTGTTAAATCCATACTATATCCTTACTAATTATGCATAAATTATCATCAATAGTTTTATTTTCATTAGTTATATTATACAATAGAATTAAGATTTATATGTATAAGGAAGGAAGTGTTCCTATGAAAACAAAACTAACTTATTTCGGTCATGCTTGCTTTATGCTAACACGCGGTGATGTGTCCATGATTTTCGACCCATTCTTAACAGGTAATACATGGGATATCGCAAAAAAAGAAGATATCAAATGCCAATATATCTTTGTCAGCCATGGTCACGATGACCACTATGGCGATACAGATTTCATTGCTAAAGCAAATGATGCGCTCGTTATCTCTACTGCAGAGGTAGCAGGTAAAGCAGCAGCTGCTGGTTGTCGTACACACGCTATGCATTTAGGCGGTAAATTTGACTTTGAATTCGGTTCTGTTCGCATAGTACCAGCCTTCCACGGTGCTGGTATCCCTGGTGGTCATGCAGCAGGTTGTATCGTAGATTTCTATGGAGATATTGTATACTTCGCAGGTGATACAGCACTCTTTAGCGATATGAAATTGTTGAATCGCTTTGGCGATATTGACTACGCTTTACTTCCTATCGGCGATAACTTCACGATGGGCGTTGAAGATGCGGCTCTTGCTGCTTCTTATGTAAAAGCGCGTATCTCCATTCCAATTCACTACAAAACATGGCCTGTTATCGACCGTGAACCAGGTGTATTTACAAGCTTAGTTGAAGGCAAATATAATCAAACAGCCCTCATTATCGATCCAGGTTCCTCTATCGAGCTCAATAACTAAAATAAAAAATAACATCTATGTAGAAATGACGCAATTCTAAGGAATTGCGTCATTTTTATATGCTTTTATAAACACATCTCTAGGTTAAACCAAAATATATCAATGCTCACCTTTATAAAGCAGCCTAAACCTCTTGGTTAGCCATAGAAAAGCCACTACGACTAGACATACGTACAAATTCATCTATATCTTGTGTTTCATCTACACCTACATAACCTAGTTCACGAACCATGCCATACGGATTATGAAGAGATAGTTGAGGCTTTTCTCCTGTAAGAACCCATAAAACCTTATATCCTTTCGGATCCTCTCGTAATCGTTCCTCGCCTTTGCCATCCGTGAAGTAAACCAATAAATCCACACGGTTTTGATTGGCTAAAGAAAATACAGGCGAGAAAGCTGTTGCACCGCGCACATCAAGGCGAGGCTTTACATCTTTTACTGATTCCATCGTATAAGTACGGCGCACCTCATTATCACATTCTACAACGGTGATGCGATGGTTATAGGCATGTACAATCTGCAGTACTTGTTCTAAGGCGTTCGTAAACTCTGCATCAGTAATACTACCACTCATATCGAGAGCAACCCATACATTAGCCTTATGTTGACGCAAGGTACCAGACAACTCCAAACGCTCAGGTTGACGACGATTGCGACGCATCGTCGTTTTTTTGTACCCACTTACTACCTTGCCCATGAGCTTTTTAAGGTAGAAATACCACGGAAGAGCACGACGTGTCTTTTGGAAGGTATCGATGAGACTCTTCACATACCCTTCCATATCACCTTTTGAGGCTTCGTTGATATAGCGCTCCGTAATTTGGTCCATCGTATCCGTATCAATGGAATCAGATTCATCCCAAATATCATGGCTAGTTTGAGGGTCAAACTCCATAGCTACAGCTGTATCAGAATTATCTAAGGGTACAAATAGTTCAGGCTTTTCCTTCATCGCCTTATCGATGGCCTTGGCGTAATACTCAATGGTACGGAATCGTTTGAGCATCAATCCAAAACGTTCATTTACATTGGCTACAGTAACCGCATCACGATCAACATGTTCTAAGTAGTCATTTACAACCATATCCATCGCCATATGTACAGCCGTTTTATTAAAGCTTTGACTCAATGTTTTTACGCGCATCAAATGTGCAGAAATAATATGAAGAATTTCACGCTTAATGCCATCCTTCATAACATCTGGTGGCTGGCGTAGTAAGATAAACGGATTTACATATAATACATAGCCACCTTGTTTTAAGTTAATACCGAAGGCACTGGTCATATCAAAACGAATACGATGAGCCATTTGCAAATAGAAGTAACCAAAGAATTGGTCCTCTTCAAGGAGTAAGCTATTTACATCATGCAAAATATTCCATAATCGTTGCTCAAAGGCAGGTGTCATAACGGCTTGTTGCATTATCGCAAAATCAGTGCCTTCAATTTGTATCTCATCTAAGGCACGTCCTATGGTCCCTATATGACTATCAGACATATTATGGTTCATCAAGTCCGCCGCTATGCGTTCTGGTTCCATGCTATGATGTTGTTCTTCATAACTATCTACATAGGCTTCGTAGGCAGCATAGATTTGCGTGTACAAGGCCTCTGCTTCACGATGAATACGCTCCCGTTTTGCATGCCAACGATCGAGAGCCTCGATGGCCTTCTCATCATAGGAACCTGTTTTCTCCCACCCATCTATATGAGTGAGTAAATCAGAGGCGTCGCGAATATCATCTTTATCTAAATTTCGTTGCATCATTCCACCTCCTTTTTCGTTTAACATCAGATTTTATGTATATCATATTTTATATATTGGTTATTGTATCCCCAATCATTCGCTAAATTTCTTTATCCATATAGACAGCTTCATTTAGTTAACTATGGAGCAGAACTATTTTTGTGCTTCAAAGAAGGTATCGATGAACAAGTCATCTTCAATCGCATAGGCGTATACCCGCTCATAAGTGTTTCGTAAATCTTTCATAACTGCTACGCGTAGATCACCTGGATACAATGTAAGGAATTCAATGAAGTGATGAACTTCTTCAGCATTACTATTGCGATTTAAACGATGCAACATATTTTTAGCCGCTACATATAGACGAGTTGGGCTTTCACCTTTAACCTGTTCAGCCATAGACATAATGGCCCCTGGCTTTTGAACCGCCCCTAATACATCATCAAAGGTAATAAGTGGTTCTTGGTCTGACTCGATAAAGTTAACAAACGCCTCAGCAATGAGTTTACCTACGTTACCGCGGATAACATTCATAAATACATCGCGACTATAGGCTGAACCTTCTTGGTTTTTATAAATCGTATACAGGCCAGATACGCGTTCAAAGGAGCGTGGTGTCGCATCAATATCATCTTCATGTCGTTGATTTAAATACTCTGGATAGGAAGAAATGAATTCGATAACTTTTTCCTCAATACCAGCACTTATAGCCCAGTCAATCCATTGCATATAATCAGCATTCATATAAAGCCATACAAAACGATTTTGTTGCGCCGGGTCCATGTCGATAGTTTGGTAGTCAAAAGAATCCTCAGGGTTCATAGCGGCGATGATACGCACTTGATCACTTAAAGAGAAGCCATTGATTTCACGATTCAAGATAAGATTCATTAACTCCTGTTGTACTGCATGTTCAGCACGGTTAATTTCATCGATAAATAATAATACTTGACGACCTTTATCCACAGCTTGAGCCACATGCTCCAACGTATGATGTACAGCATACACTGTAGTCTTTACAGAATGTGTGTTACCACGACCATCTGTATGTGTTACAGATTCTACAGTTGGCAAACCACCAATTTCACCTTCTTTTAAAAGATTTCCATCAATGGTTACCAATTCCCAGTCATGCACAGTAGCTACGCGTGCCGCAAGAGATGTTTTACCAATGCCCGTTTCACCAACGAGCAAAGGCACTTGATTAGCAGCAAGCACTAATTCTACACTTGCCATTGTATCTATAAAGTTCATTGTATCTCCATTTCTAATACTTCAAATATTCACTGACTGCAATTTTCTTAACAGCCCTAGTTCCATAAGCGTCTATAAGTGACAATAGGTCGATATGCCATTTAGATTGGCGACCACCGATAGCTTGGTTGTTAATCAATTCACGAATATAGTCTTCATCAGCTGTATCACTAGAGATGGCGCTAATGATGATCGATTTAATTTCGTCCACAGTGACCCCTAAATTATTTGGTATATACCCTAGTGTGGCAGCACTTACACCAAATAGGTGCAATGCCAAGTCCTTTGTAAGCTTTGTAATTTGCCGCATCGCTTGAGAATCTTGTTTAACTGCTGCTTCTAATACGGCTACGCTAGGCTCATCAATATAACGTAATGCCAAGTAGTTCTCTTTAACCGCTTGCAATTGTACGGCTTCACTAGGTGCCTTAATATATTGCAAAGCATCATAGTTAGACTTTACAGCTTCTAACTGCAGTGCTTCAGATGGATTTGCAATATAGCGAATAGCCCAGCCAGATTGATCGAGTGCACATTGAACAACTGCATCAGATGGGGTATCGATATATTCTAAAACAGCCCAATCTTTTTTCACCAAGGCCTGTAATAGTTCTTCTGTAGGATGTTCCACGAATTGTATGGCTCGTGGTGATTGTGAAAGCGCCGTTTCAATAACCTTTTCGGTAGGTTCTTTAATGTATTGCAACAACATGCCATTTTGAGCTACGCAGGTAAGTTGCATTGCTTCTGTAGGGTTTGGAATATTCCGAATTCCATGGGGGTTATTGGTCAGCGCCGTTATGTATTGTTCTTCTGTCATACTAACCTTCATTTCTATTTAAAAAGGCCATACGAATACGTATGGCCTATACTGAATTCTATTTTTATTGTATCACATTTTTTCGATATAATTATATCTCTTTCGTATACTTACTACACCGTTAATGCATCTAAATCAGAATTATTCCCAATTACTAATAATTTATCATCTTCACCGAGAATGGTAATTGGGTTTGGTGGAACTTCTAAATCTTCACCGCGTCTTATGCCTACTGCATTAAGATTATATTTCTCACGCAAATTAGAATCCTTTAAATTAGATCCTACCAAGAATGTTGGCACCTTAATTTCTATGAGACTAATATTTTTAGATAGTTGTAAATAATCCATCACATGGTCTCTAGTTAAAAACTGTACAAGGCGTAATGCCATATCGTATTCAGGGTAAATCACTTGATCTACACCTATTTTATGAAGCATTTTGCCTTGTATATTATTTTCAGCCTTGGCCACAATTTTAGGTGCATTTAATTCTTTAAGAAGCATAGCTGTCATTAAATTAGCTTGAAGATTTCCACCTATAGCCACAATAACCATATCAAACTGGCTTAGGGCCAATTCTTTGATTGCCTCTTCATCAGTTGTATCTGCAACTATAGCATGTGTTATAAATGGCGAAATTTTCTGTACAACTTCTGGATCAATATCTACACCTAATACCTCATGATCCATGGAAGCTAACATCTTGGCAACAGTGCCACCAAATTGACCAAGACCTATTACTGCTATCGTTTTATGTTTCATATATGCCTCCTTTTATATTCAATCTAATCTATTTTTATAACAATACACGCTCTTCTGCATAGCTAATTGGTTTAGTCGGTGCCGTTCTTAGCGCCCAAGTACCAATAACAGTCATAACCCCTACACGACCTGTAAACATGACAAGCATTAACACCCATTTACTACTTTCAGATAAATCAGGTGTAATACCCGTTGTAAGACCTACGGTCCCAAAGGCAGAAGTTACCTCAAAAAGCAGTCGAATAAAGTCATATGGCTCATCCCAAGCCAAATAACAAGTAGCAAGTAAAACAAGAAGGATAGATAAAAAGATTATCCCATTTGCCTTAAGTACAGTAACCAACGAAATACGACGTTCAAAAACCTCTGTATCAGGACGGTTATTAAATAATGTACGCGATGCTAGAAAAGCGACGGCAATAGTACTAATCTTAACACCGCCCCCTGTAGAGTTAGGACCTGCCCCAATAAACATAAAAATGATGGTAATAAACAGTGTAATTGGATGTAAATCATTATAATCTACAGTTGCAATCCCCGCTGTACGAGGTGTAATCGATTGAAACAGAGATGCCATGACCTTGTTCCATATAGGTAAAGGGCCAAACGTTTTGGGATTCGCCCACTCAACCCCTAAGAAAATAATCGTCCCTAAAAGGATGAGCGCCGTTGTACCAACTAACATTATTTTTGTATGTAGTTTTAAATCTACAAAGCGTCGTAGCTTGCGATGCGACCAAATATCAAAAGTTGCAAGATAACCAAAACCACCTATTACAATAAGGGCCATTGTATTCATATTAAATAATACATCACCCACCATAGCATAAGGTAAATCATTATCAAAGAATATAAATCCTGCATTACAAAAGCTGGAAATAGATTGCATAATCCCCGTATATAAAGCAGCATCCCCAATATAGGGATATAGCTGAATGGTATAGATAATACCACCAATTATTTCGACACAAAAGGTATAAATGGTTAGCTTCTTCGTAATGTGTAAAAGCCCTTTCATACCATCTTGCCCTACATCCTCTGACAAAAGCACGCGATTTTTCAGACCTACCCGTCGCCCTAATACTAGAGCAATAATGGTGGTAAAAGAAACAATCCCTAAACCACCTAATTGGATAAGGATTACCATGATAATTTTGCCAAACAAGGACCAATGATGATAGGTATCTACTGTTGACAATCCTGTTACAGAAACACAAGATACTGCGGTAAAAGCTGCATCTACAAGCGTTGTACTATGGCCTTGAGCATGTGATATGGGCAACATGAGTAATATCGTCCCTATAGTCATGGTAGCAAAAAAGCTAAGGGCTAATAGGCGATAAGGATTTTGTTGCATATATTGCTGAACTTGATTTTTTGAAGTATTTTTCCACATAACTATAGTCCTATCCTATTAGTTCCTGCACTGACTTTAACGTTGGTAGTGGACTGCGCCCGCCTATGCCTTGTGTATTTAAAGAAGCTACTGCAGATGCAAAAATAGCAGCCTTCTCTAAATCGGAATGCGCACAAGCTTTTAGCAACTCTACAGCATGTATAGATGCACGGTCATGCTTAGTCGTCGAAGTTGCGTCTTGCCCCTTCATATGATTAATTGTATGTACTAAATTAGCTAAAAAAGCCCCATGAAAGCTATCCCCAGCCCCCGTTGTATCTACTACGGTAGCTTGAGTAAATGGCTCACATCGATAAGATGTTCCGTCAGGCCATACAAAATAACTGCCATTAGCACCATCCGTAACGCCAGCAATACATGCACCTCGTTCATGAATGATACGACAAGCATCTTCTAAATTTGTTGTGCCCGTATATTTTTCAGCATAATCACGAGCTACGATAACGATGTGACTGGCTTCTGTAATAGGCTTCATGTCTGCATCGTAACGCTGAGCACCACCATCTAAAGAAATAATAGTGCCTACCTCTTTTGCAACGGCCATAGCAGAGCGCATGAGTTGGCGATGTCGACCATTGATATGCAGAATATAGGCAGATTCTATGAGTTGCTTATGGGTATCTAAAAACTCAGGCTCAGTTGCAGTAGACCGTTCAAAAAATATAGCACGCTCACCAGTACTCTGTTTTACGAGGATTGTTGCCACACCGCTCTTAGCACCGCGTTCAACTTGAATTGCCTCTGTATTAACATTGTATTTTTCAAAGTCATCTAATATATGACGACCTACCATGTCATCACCAATGCTATCAATCATAGCGGTACGGGCACCATATTTTCCTGCCACCGCTAGTGCTGTAGCCACTGGCCCACCACCATCTGTAGTAGACGATACGACTTGTTGTACCTCACGGCCTGTAGGATAATGATCGACGACGATAAATCGATCTAATGTACTGGCACCTATGCCAACAATATCTATATGTTTTTGAGGAAATGTACTCATACTAATCTCCTAACTCCGAAAACATAACTATTCATACAACAATATTACTTCTTATAGTTACAGAATACCTTTCACCTTATAAAAAGTAAACCCCAGACCATGGTCTGGGGCTACTTTGTAGTACAAAGTATACTGTATGTCACGTAGTTTGTCTTATTTAGTATATGTTTTGTGTGAGAAAGGTTGTTAGATATAAGGTGTAATATAACAGGTTAAGACATCATACGTTCCATCATATATTCAATTTCATCAGCACTCAAATTGTACATAGCCTTTACCATTCGCTCTGCTGACTCACCAGATGCACCGCTTTTTGCGATTTCTGCTTTTGCCTTAGCTATAAGGGCTTCCTTGCGTTGTGCTTCGGAATCTTCATCTGTTGGTACGGAAATATTAGCTTTACCTTGACCAATACCACGTACCTCTTGGTTTGGATTATCTTTAGACGTTGTTTTCGTATCTTGGGCGGCCACCGCTTCCATAGCAAAGGAGTTTTTACCAGTCATGATATACTCCACAGCCTCCAAGGTACTTTGTGTAAGATTTACCGTCCAGAATTCACCAGCTGCAGTCAATTTATAAAGTAACCCATTGTAAGCTACAAGACCACGTTCTTCCCATAATTTATAGAGCCAGTTTAATTCTTCTAGTCTTGGATCTAGTGTTACCAAACTCATAATATTGAGGAACCCTTGTTCAAGTTGGCTTACCACTTGATTTACGACGGGTTGTAACTCACTTTGTTTCATAAGAGCCATGAATGGTTTTTCACCGCGGCTAACCATATCTTCGTACGGCTTTAATGCACGATGTAACATCATGCCGTATCCATCAACGTTACCACCGGCACCGCTGCCAAATGGGAACATAGGCACGCCTGCTTTAGCCAAGATATTATACAAGCTACGTTCACGATTATTAGCGCTCCAGTGAGCTGCGCTTAATCGGCGATAGGAACGCTCATCAAGGTACTTACGACCGAATTTGAACATATCCCCTTGCATTGCTGTTGTCGCAGCAGCTGGCACCTTACCTTTTGCAATATCTTTATTAAGATCACTGCCATCAAATACATTTAATTGGTAAAGGTCCGCACCGTCTACACCAGAGCTTACTAGATCAGCCAAATCTTGTTCCCAAACCTCCATAGTTTGTCCTGGTAAGCCGTAAATCAAGTCGATAACAACGGAACATTGTCCATAGGCTTTTAAAGCTGCTAACCGCTCTAATACGGTTTCTTTCGTATCTAGACGGCCTACCATTTGACGAACTTCTGTGTTGAAAGATTGTACACCGATAGACATGCGGTTTACACCGTTTGCCATCCACACATCGAGATTTTCAGGAATCAAGTCGTGAATACGGCCTTCTAAGGTAAGCTCGTAATCGTTAGCTAGTGGCAAATATTCTTTAATTGCTTTTAGCAATCGTTCAGAGTTTGATGGAGATAGCGATGTTGGTGTGCCTCCGCCGATAAATACGGCGTGGATTAACCCATCTTTTAATCTTTGACGCTCACTAGCTAGTTCTAACTCGCTAACAAGACCATCAATATATTGGTCCTCTACGTTTTGACTCGTACCGTTTTGGAAGAAGCCACAATATGTGCATTTAGTCTTACAAAACGGAATGTGAATATAGGCACATTGCATTTCACCCTTTTTAGGCATGCCATTCATTAAGGTATCCCAAACGGCTTGTGTTTCCTTTGGCGAAACTAAGGTACCATTTAGCCCTGCATGAACAACCCGTTTATGAGGAAATGCACCACTCATCGGATTATCGCATTCTAAACCTAATTGTAGATTGCGTTGTTTCTCCGGAATGGATTCAAAGAAACTTGCTAAACTCATACTCCAATCCCCTTTCAGTTTAGGCTTGCAACTTTGCAAGTACAGATTTCGTAAATTCTTTTGCATTTGCAAAGTCTTGTTCGTCTGGATGCGTTTCAGCCGCTTTATGTAAGGCATCGCGTTCAGGGCTTTGACCATGAGCAGATCCAGGTGGGAACATTTTATACATCATTTCGATGACTTTTGGATCAATTTTACCTTGGCATACGAATCCATCTACAAGGGACTCTTTATTTTGTAGTAATTCAGATGCTTTATCAATACTTTCACGAGCATGATCAGAATCTGCATACATACCTAATGTAGCAAAGAATACGATGTTAGGATTTGTTAAGGTTTCAATTAACTTAGCAGCCTCTTTATTTGCTGTACCACGGTCTACCCAGAAACCTACGAAAACAGTGTCATAATCAGCTAAATTCTGAGGCGCTTCTTTTACAGGAACGCAAGGTGTACCTTCAGGCATTACAGAAGCCATTGCTTCCGCTACGCTTTTTGTATTTCCCGTGAGGGAAGAATATAAAATAATGGATTTCATAATTAGCTCCTTTAATTCTTGGATGAGTATATTACTAAAATAGATCTATTACATAGATACTTTTATTCTTCCTCATCATCAGAGGATTCGTGACCTCTAAACTCAACTGGAACCTTGATATCGATATCTTCGCCTGTTGGATTTTTATATGGTGTTGCGGCCACTACGGCAGACATTGCTGCATCATTGAATATTTCATTTGTAGAATATACGATACTTTGTCCAATAAGACTACCATTTGTATCAAGTGTTACTTGTACAGTCACATCGCCTTGTAATTTTCTTTTTAAAGCCATGGAAGGCATTTGTGCATTGTCTTGCACTCTTGCACGGAATCCCTCCGTATCAAATGCAGCTTTCACCGTACCATGACCATCTCCTTTACCAGTACCGTCACCGTTGCCATTTCCCTGACCTTGACCATCGCCATTACCAGTGCCAATACCTGTACCGTTACCACCGCCAGAGCCGCCACCATGTCCGGGGCCGGAACCCCCTGCGGAATTATCGCCAGAGGTATTACCTTTATGTTCGCTACCTTTTTTGGCTACATCTACTGCATCAGGAATATCTGTTGCAGTAGATGGATCAACATTTGCTACAACAGCCTTTGTTCTTGCCGCCACTTCATCAGCCGATAATGGTTTAGGGAATAGGTCTGACCTATTTCCTCCACCGCCGCCGGCATGACCACTGCCGCCATCATCGAGAACACTTTGTGTGAGGTCGATTTCATAGGTTTCCATTTCTTGAATCGCTGGAACCACTACGAAAAAGATAACGGCAATAAATAGAGCAACTAGATGAACTACGGCGGATATAATGGCTGCTTTTTTCCATGATATGCCTAGTCCCATAGTTATCCTTTCTGTTCAGCTGCAATCGCCAAGCGTTTAACACCAGATTGTTTTAGCATATCCATAATCGCTACTACTTGACCATGAGCTGCACGTTTGTCGGCTTGTAAGATAACACTAGCGTTAGGATTTTCTTGAATCCGTTGTTTAATCATAGCTTCTGCTTGATCAATACTCATTGGATTGTTATCAATTGTAATATGCCCTTCCGCATCAAGTGTAAATACAACTGGTAACTGAGCCGGTGCAGATGCACTAGTAGCTTGTGGTAATTGTACAGATAATGCTTTTTGAGCCACTGTTTGTAAGCTATTCATCATGAAGAATACCAACAAGAAGAAGATAATATCAATCATTGGAATAATCATGAATTCAGGCTTTGTTTTCATACGAAAGCTTTGTAAGTTCATAATCATTTCCACCCTTCTCGCTTAGCACTAACGATACTCACGCACATACCTTCAATTTGATTAATAATAGAATCTAAACGATGGCTAAAGAATGTGTACACAATGAATGCCATGATGGCTACACACAAACCGGACGCTGTAGCGATAAGGGCCTCACCAACACCACCAGTGATAGCAGATGCGCCCGCACCGGAGTCGAGGATACTGAAAGAACCAATCATACCTGTTACAGTACCAAGCAAACCTAACAATGGGGAGATTGTTACTGTTGCACTGAGATAGTCCATATATTTACGGAAGCCTACTGCGTCTACACCCATTTGGTCAGCAAAGGCTGTTTTCATAGCGTCCTCGCTAGAAGCATTATGTAAACCTGCTTCTGCAATACGGCTCGCAATAGATGGGTTTTCTTTGATTACTTTATCGATTTCTGCCCAATTTTGTAATTTTGCTAGTTCATTGACTGCATGGGTAACAACGAAAGTTTTACCGGCATATTTGCGATAGTAGAAAGCTCGTTCTGCAGCGATAGCGATAACCATGAAAGACAAGAGTAATAATGGATACATTACATACCCGCCGCTATGAAACAAGTGAATGACATAATTTAAGTTTTCCATATTAGTAACCTTTCTGCCTGTTTACAGACTGAACATTAGAACCTGTAGGTCCCTTGAATTCTTGTATAATCGCCTAACTTAAAGCTTTCACTACCATATAACGTATCTCGTTTATTAGTGCCCTTCGCATCGAATGTATAGAATGCCTCAAGGAGTAAATCCTTGCGAGGTACATAGCCAGCACCAAATGTAAAGCTGCGAATACCGTCAAGATAACGATCCGGTACCGCGCCAGTACCATTGCCACCGAAGAAGGAGCCATGTTCAAAGTGTTTGTAATCGATGAACGCATTCCAAGATTTTGGAATATCTAGATCAGCACGACCAATATCTAGACGAGCCATCCAGAAGTGTGGTGTACCACCCATTTGATGACCTTTAAGAGCAAAGTCGGCTGTGCCACGTTCGTGTTGATATACAGTGTTACCATTTAAATAACGGCCCAAGTTGGAACGGTTTTGGCCGTAATCAACGGTAACAGATGCATTCGCACCTAATTGATATTTAGCGCCAATACCGAATACATGAGCTACATTGGAGAAGCTATATTCATCATTACCGTTGCCATTTGCATTTAGGTATGTATGCGTTTTACCGCCAAAGGAGCGTAAATACCACGCTTGTAACCCAAGACGAGAGCCTATTTGTTTCTTGTATTGAACAAAGGCAGCTTTATCAATCGCTGGTACATTGTCTTTTTCAAGAACCACACCTTCTGTACGAATCAAGTTACCGATGATTTTACCTATTGCTTCACGAGGTAATTTATTTTCAGATTCTGCATCATGTACAACTTTTTCAAGATTATACATATAATTGAACAATGCATTTGGCATGCCCCAACCATAGTAAGAACTACCTTCACCCCAATCATTGGAGGACATTGTAAAGTTCTTTTTGTAAATCGCATCTTTAGCATCAAAATCGCTAAATACATAGCTACCACTATCGTATTTATACGTTTTAGCACCTAAGTAACCAGTGAACTCATAATCACTAGCTGGTTGTCCATAGTAATCATAAGATTGTTTTAACGTACCATCTGGCTGTTTAACCCAAACCACATCAAGCTCACTATTGTTATAGTTGCTCCAGTTATCTGTAGCATTATATTTAGCAATTTCTGCTACGGATTGATTGATCTCGTCACTATGTTTTTCAACATAGGCTTTAGGATTTACTAAAGCATCTTTATTATCAGCAGATACGATAAGACCTTTGGCCTTTTCTTTTAAGTATTCAGGGTATAAAGAAGAGTTCACATTATACATAATGTCCCCGGTCTTATAGAGTTTTTCCCCTGTATTCTTATTAGTGATTTCATACATTGCATAACCACCAGATGGAATATCGAGGGAGAATTTCTTCTCAGCCATATCTGTAGGGTATGCCTTAGCAAGAATATCTTGTAAGCGGCTCATCACTTGAGCTTGTTTTTGTTGTGTTTCTACGAGCTTAGCATTTGCCTTTTCAAGCTCTTGATCGCGATTTGGATTACTCCATCTTAAATCCAAGGTTTCTTTATAAGCTTCATATTCAGCTTGCAATTCTTTAAGTTGTTGATAGAAGTAAATGCTATCTGTCTTACCTTTATAAGTAGAATCATAAATACCATTAGGACTATCTGGTGCCGCTGTATCTTCACTAGATTTTTTCTCACCATCAGAGCCAGATTTAGTAGCACTTTCAATATCGTACGGATACTCATCGCGATTGATACCAATCAACTCAGCCGCTGTTGGCGGTCTATAGATAACCTCATGTACTGCGTGAGTATAGGCAGAATCAGTGATACCTGTACTATGTTTGAAAGTACCAACACCGATACGAACTTGAGAGTCATGACCGTTCCAAACGGCACGAACACCATCATAAGATTGACCGAACCAATAGCCACTCGCCCCCATAGGCTCTGTTAAGCGGCCCACAGATACATCCCATTTTTTTACGCGTCTTGTGAGATCCACTGTATCGAGTCGTTGATGGTTAAAGCCTTTAGAATCAGATTGAGTCCAGCTTGTATCTACACCACTCATGCCAGTCGCACTACCGATAACTTTGAGGTTTGTAAACTCATTAAGACGTGCATCGAAGCCAAGTCGTAAGCGTTGTTCAAAGCTATGACGATTAGCATCGTACATATTCGCTTTCGCAGAACCAATAGCAGAGTTCTCTCTAAATGGAGATTGCGGTCTGTTAGAACCATCATGCGCCATCCAACGCGCTCTGTAGTCGCCAACTAATGTAACACCACGTTCTTTTGTGGTATCAAAATCAGAACGAATAAAGTCAGTTAAACGAACTACATCTGCTACATTTTGTACACCAGATTCAACATTTACTACTTCGCCATTAGCGCCATTAGGTGTATTGGCCCCTACTGCATTAACAGTTTTGCCATCCTTGGATTTGCCGATTGCTGTAGTTTTGCTGCTGTCGCCGCCACCGAATTTAAGGTTAACGCCCACGCGGTATACCCGTTCTTGTGTAGCGCGGTCATCATCGCGATGGTTAAAGATGTTGTTGATACCAAAGTACATCATGGCATTTTTATTGAATCGTTTTTGAACCATTACGTTCCAAATACCAAATGTTTTCTTTTCATAGGTTTGCTTATTATAAACGCCTGCATCTCCAGACAAGATATCTGGCCAGTAGTTACCGCCATTGTTAAGGGTATTACTATCAAGCATGTTGATGTAATAATCACCCCAAATGGATCCATTCCAACCGGATTTAGGATTGTCATAAGTAATGCCAATGTCAACTTTGTGCATAGGCTTATCAAGCAACTGACGAGGCATACTTGGATCGCTCTTGTTGATGGCATGCAAGTATGTATAACCTAACTTACCAGACCAATATTTGCCGAATTTTTGTTGTACTTCCGCTTGAACACCTGTGATTTCTGCTTTACCAATATTTTTAAAGCTGTAAATCATATCTGGGGCCCGTTGGTACTTCGCATCGCCTTTGAGGTATGGTGCAAAGTCCATAAAGTCCCCTGTGAAGTATACAGACATATAGTTTTTGATGCGGTTGTGGAATACGCCTACGCGAGCATAGGTATTTTTATTTTCACCTTCCAAGCTCATATCAAAGTTGACAGATTTTTCAGGTTTCAAATTAGGATTACCCGCCCAGTACCAACCGAGTTTTGCTACCCCAATCCCTACAGGATTGGAAGCGTACATTTCCCAGTTATACCATAATTCACCCATACCAGGCTCTGTATAACCAGTACCTACATTAGCTTTAAATCTACGGTGTGTATTGCCCTTTACGTTATAGGTCATCCCCAAGGACGCAGACAAATTGGAACCAAATAGACTACTATTATCAAAACGAAGAATGGGAGATAAGGTTAAATTCTTATTCACCTGCCAAGTATCAGAAACATAAGCATTTAACTTGCGAATCGTACCACTACCAGTTGTTAAGCGTTGATCACGACTACGATATTCTTCTAAGAAGGCTTTACCATTTAGCTTAGGTGCTTTTTTACGCATTTCTGGATCGTTAGACTCGCCATATTTAAAGTAGTCACCTACGATATTGGCACGTGTAGCAGATAATACGGGATTTTCTGCTTTTAAACGATCTTCCAAAGCTTTATAACGAGCTTTAAACTCATCCGTTACAGGTTGATTATTAGGGGATGTACTAGACCAATCACTTAGTCGACTTTCAGATAAACCATAATTTATATAGTCATCGTATGTAATACCTGGTTTTTGAGCATCTGTTTCGGCACCATAGTATTCATAATCCATATCCCATTGTGGCATGCCACCACCGGAATTGATGAATTTGTAATCGTGGATGTGAGAATATACCTTAATACTGTTATCGCCTTTACGTCTTACAAGACGGTCAAGTTTATCCACTAGCAAGCTCTTATCGTAATCCCATGGATCAATGTACATTGTGCCTGTATTAGGGGAGCTCTTCAATCGGCTACCAGAGCCTTCTTCACGAGCATAGCTCACGCCGTAGCTAAGCAGATGATTTTTATTGAGCTGTGTGTTTGCATTAGCTCGAATGTCTAATTGACGGTGATCGATATTATCGATATAGCGTAACTCATTGGAGCCTTCATAAGCAGAACGACCAGTATAACTAATGAGGGCTACGTCATTTTCTTTGATGCGGGAATAGTTAGTTTCAACCGTCCAGTCGCTTTTACCAGCTCGAGAGGACCATTGTAAGTTTGCTGTATTACGGTCCGCAGTACGTTTAAAGTGTTGTTGAGGCTCTAAGTCGGAGTCAGAGTGTTTAACATCGCGTACAAGATCTTCTGTATAACGGTTGAGACGCATTTCAAATTTATTTTTATCATTTGCATCATAAGTTGCTACAAGACCAATATCTGCCGCATCACCATAGTAACGAAGTACATTTGGTTTGAAGTTATGCTTAGCATAATCAAAAGCCATACCGGAGTCACGACGTTTAACGGATGCTAAAACAGGCATAAGATCACGTTTACTACCAGATAAACCGACCTTTAATTTCCCCATTTGACCAGAGTCGGCACGAATGAAAAAGTTTTGGTATGGGAACGCATCGCCATCGCTCTTACGACGCATACCTTCTGCATTTAATTGCAAAGATGGTTTCTTTTGCGCCTTTTTAGTGATGATATTAACTACACCACCTATAGCATCAGAGCCGTATTTAGCACTGGCAGCACCTTGGATAACTTCTATACGTTCAACGTTTTCTGTACCTAGCCGTTGCACTTCGTCTGCTGCACCAGAGTACTTATCAAAATCGCCAAGTACGGGTTGACCATCTACAAGGATTAATGTGTGACGCGCTTCGGCACCACGGATGGATACACCAACACGGCCCATAGCATCAACGGTTCTAGATACACCTGTTTGAGTAAATATAATATCTTCGACGGACTTCGCCTGTTTCTTTTCAATATCTTTCTTGGTAATGATTTGCACTTGCTGTGAGTTCAATTTTGCTTCTTCTTCTGCCCATGTGCCTTTCACATTAACAACATCTGTAGTGACAGTCGCATTATCTGCCCAAACCACTAGAGGTGCGCTAAGCCACAAGGCAACTGCACTAGACAGGATTATGGTACGCTTTGTATGTCCCCACCGGTTCATTATGTCCTCCTAAACTTATAACTAAACATATGTCTTGTATCTCCCACACAAAAATTAAAAAGATACACTTCACCAACATTAATGACATTGAATATCATTCACATTTTAATGTTAGCAAAGTGCATCTTGCATATCTACTCCGAAAAGACCAAAAATATACATTTCGGACAATATTAAGTTTTATAACCTACTCGTTCTAAGCCTTAAATACTTATATTTTAAATATTACTAACACTATAATGCATGCCTTGGCTTGGTACAGCTTAACTTAAGGTATTTTTACTTTACGATAAGCACTAGGCGTTACACCTGTGGCCTCTTTGAATGCACTAGTAAATTTACTACCATTCTCGTAGCCTACGGTATTAGCAATTTCTAAAATAGATTGATCTGACTCTTGAAGCAAGCGCTTAGCTGCATTAATACGGCATTCCTTTAAATAGTGATGGATTGTCGTACCATATACCCCTTTAAAACAACGCTTTAATGTTGATGTAGGAATATCAAAGCGGTCAGACAAGGAATCTATGGTTATCCGTTTCATAAACTGTGTAGATATATATTCATTAACAGCTTTTACAATATCTACTTGTTGTTTACGATAGGAGCTTCTCTTTTCATGATTAGTTGTAGAAATAACAGATAACAGTAAGAAGATTTCAATAACTTTTAATTTAAAATAGTGCCCCTTGATTTGATCAGGCACTTTATATAAACTGGAAAAAATCTGACGAACAGATTCTGTCTCTTCCATCATCATACCAAAGTCAGAATGCTCACAGAATCGATTTGCTAATTGTGTCAAATCGATGCGCGCTTCAGTCACAAGTGCATCTAATACGGGTTGAGCCTTTTCAACATCTACGAGTAATACAATCCCTTTAAAGAGCTTTGTAGGGAAGTAGTTCTCATGTTGATAATCAGCATGAATATGCCACCCTATGGACATATCACCTGGCCCCATATATAAATAGTCACCAGATGTAAACTTGCACTCAATGCGCCCCTCTTCACAATGATTTATGGCAAACGTCTTCGTATGGAATTTTGCATAAAATTGAATCGTTTCTTGCTTCACATCAAGGAACATCAAATCGATACCATCAAACACTGTATGTCTCGACATAGAATTTCCTGCATGTGAAACTGCATGATTATGTGGATTCATACGATCACCATATAAACAAATACTATATAAATTACTATATACACAGTTATCATAGTATAATTGTTGATATTCATTGTCAAATTCAATT
>OKOC01000162.1_pt1 | contig 26086 bp, 21 predicted proteins | sample 1612271 | NCBI WGS metagenome assembly OKOC01 (sample SAMN04436788, study PRJEB24849) | human gut metagenome | biome: human gut; feature: NICU; material: stool | host: Homo sapiens | place: USA: Saint Louis, MO | collected 2011-05-15
CATTTTTGCATAAATTTGGCTTAATACCGAGAAACTGGCTTTTGAACACCGTTTAGTGGAGAGGTCGTGAAAAAGCTGCCTTGCCTCAAGTAATAAGAACAGCCAAAAATTAGATTTCTAGACAATTTTTTATAAGTTATTTCATTACATTGGCTTTTTCTTTTATGATTCTCCACTGTTTTCTCGGTACTCTTTAGGGGATCTGCCGACGATTTTCTTGAATAATTTAGAGAAATACGTGGTGTTGTTGTAGCCAATCTCACTTGCTATCTCATTGATGTTTTGATTACTGTGCAAAAGCAGTTGTTTCGCTTTTTCCATACGTAAATGGTTCAAATAAGCTGAAAAACTTTTTTTCGTTTCTTTTTTGAACAGCTGTCCTAGATACATGACATTTAAATGCAGGTTTTCTGACACTTCTTTGAGTGTAAGTGGTTCTTGGTAATGCTGGTGCAGGATTACGATTACTTTTTCCACATTGTCACTGTACTTTTTCTGTCTCTGATGCTTTTTGATGAATGACAGAAGTAGCTGCTGAAGTTCTTGCACCGTTTTTGCCTGATGGATTTTTTCGATTCCTTGTAAATATTCCTCATCTTCCAGATCAATTAATTCCCGTTGAATCTCCATAAACAGTAAAAAACTGGAATATCGTATATCTTCCGGCATCATGGCTGCTAACTGAAACTGTTCAAAAAAATCAGTGATCATTTTTTGAGCGACTTCCAATTGTTTATTTTGCAGCACGCGTCTGAAACTTGAAAAATCGATGGTTTGATCTTTTGTTTCTGCTTGTACTGCGTAAAAAACATGCTCGTCTTTATCTCCATAAAATTGATGCAACTGTAGATTGTCTTTCGCTTGTTGGAATGTTTCAGGGATTTTGTCCAAAGAATCTGTCTCTTCCCCGATACTGATCAGCCATTCCTGATCAGGAAAGTTTTCTTGAACAAAACAACAGAAGCCATCAACTTCATCTGCCTCCAACAACAACGTGATCAATACACGGTCTCCGTAATTTCGTTGATAGTAAAAGATTTGTTGCCGTTCTTGCAACCATCTATTGATAAGAGTATCATGAGTTCTTGCCAGTTGAATCAATACTATCCTATGCTGCTTCTCACTTATTTGTCCTATTATTTCTTCTTCACTTATTTCATCCAATTCTTCATTCAACCATTGACTGAATAACAGTTCTTGATAGATTTCTTGTTGATTTTTTTGTTCATTTTGCTGATCTAACCGTGTTTTGATTTTCTTGAGGCTTTCAACCAATTCGAACTTATTCACGGGTTTCATCAAATAATTCACGGCGCCTAATTGCATACCTCCTTTCAAATAATCGAATTCTTGGTATCCTGATAAAATCATAAATTCAAAATTATGACGTTCTTTTTGAGCCGCTTCAATAAATTCCAGTCCATTTATTTCTGGCATTGTCACATCCGTTACTACTAAATCAATCTGTCGCTGTTCAAGTACAGCTAGTCCTTCTTTGGCATTCTCTGCTGTTGCTACTATTTGAAAGCCTAAACTTTGCCAATCAATTATCTTTTTTAACCCATTCAAAATCATGTATTCATCATCTACCAATAACACTTGATACACGCTCATCCCTCCTTGAATGTAATAGAAACGGTCAGTCCACCTGTCTCATTATTCTCAAGCGACATATAATAACTGCTGCCGAAGCTGGCACGTAAACGTTCATTCACGTTTTGCAGACCGATAGAACCGTGAAGTTCCACTTTAGGATGAGACAGTTTTTCTTCAATCTGTTTTAGCCGTTTTTCAGTCATCCCTTTTCCATTATCTTTGATGATGATCCTTACCCGTTTGCCTTCCTGCAAGACTTTGACACTTAGCGCATTATCGAATCGAGTAAAATCAATACCGTGTTTAAAATAATTTTCAACTAATGGCTGGATCACAAATTTAGGTACTTCGATCTTTTCCAAATCAGGATCGATCATAAAATGATAGGCTACTCGATTAGGATAACGCATTTGATACAAATAGACATATTTTTCGCAAAAGTCCAGTTCTTCTTTTAAAGTGATCGTTTTCTCTTGATTCGTATTGTTTCGAAGCAAAGCGGAAAACGCATACACAACATCTGCTAATTCTTCACTTCCTTCGCTGATTGCATACATTCGGATATATTCTAATGTATTATATAAAAAGTGTGGATTGATCTGTGCTTGAAGCGCCCGCATATGTGCGTCTTGCTGTTTGATTTCTAATTTGTAGATGTCTTCTACAAACTGATTGATGCTATCCAACATTTCGTTGATACCGATTGAAAGTTCCTTCAGTTCATATTCCGTGTTTGTTATGTCGATCCGCGTCTCTAAATTCCCTGCTGCTGTTTGATCCATGGCCTGCATGACGATAGATACTTGCTGTGAATATCGTTTGAATGTTTTATAAAGAAAGATAAGCAGTATATTGTCTAAAATAATGATACCAATGATCAGCGGGGCAAGATTTTTTCCCGTTTCGATTTTTACACTTTTTTTATCTAGTACAGCTAATATACGATAATCATCAGACAGTTCTTGGTGTTGAACAAAATTGTTTTTTTCCAGATCGTCAATCGGCAATTGTGAATTTTTCTTCAGACTCTCTGTGATGATCATTTCTTGTCTTTCAAACGTTTCTTTAGCTATTTTATTATCATGGAATGTGTATAGTCGATTTGTCGTTCCAGAAATCATGTATAAAGAGAGTCCATTGAATGACGTTAGATTTTCTAAAATCATATCTAGTTCTTTCTTTTGAAAACCAATAAAAATACTTCCTGACTCAGCTCCTCCTTGTGTGATAGGCAACTTGATATAAAAAGCGTCTAGTAATTTTGGTGTCCCCTTTTTTATTTTCCCACCTTTGTTTTCTCTAGAAGATTCATAATACTCCGGTAGTTGATTCAACACGATATATATCGCACTTAGTTCTTCATAATTTGCGTAGAGATCTTTGATTTGATTTGGGAAAGAAACTAATTCATCGGTACTGTTTTGCTGTTCGTATACATACATCAGATACTGATCTATGGGTTTTGTTAAGTAGGTCGTCACATTTTCGATCTTTTCGGAATTCCCTACAAGCTGGTTTTTGATGATCCTACTCAAGGTTGTTTTATCATTCAGCATTCTGCTTGTGCTTTGAACGGCATCACTTGTCATGTTTTCTGCCTGTTTTTGATTTTGTTCCCAAGTATGGATACTAAAAATAACGGTAGCAGTCATCGTTACACCGATCATGATAACCGCGTATTTCCGCAACAGACGATTTAGTAAGGTTCCTTTTGAAAATAGAATCCGAAACTTATTCATAACTTTCCAACTGTTTATCTAATTCTTCACGCCAGTGTGTTGTCATCGTACCATTCCAAACCGTCAAAAGACCAATGACACCAAACAGGATCAATCCTTTGAATTGCCAAGTCACGCCTAAAATTATACCGCTACCAATAATTATTTTTAGAAAAGACGAAAAGCTGGAAAAAACCGAAATAAAACTTAGCTTTAGCAGATTAGGAACAGAGATCGTATATTCACTATCTAAAATCATACTGTATTGATAAGTAGCAAATAGGCAGAGCAAGGCAAAAAGTAAAATAAAATCAATAGCTAAAAAAATGAGCCCTTTGATTTGAACAGATAAATATAAATTGTAACTCAATAAAGCAGTACCAGATAAAAATAAACTAAATAGCAGATTGCCTCTTAAAAAATTTCTTTTATATATATTCCAGCCTCTTTTTATTGTGATTTCTTTATACTCGAATCCGTACAAATAAAATAGTTCATTGACTGTTTTCCATGCCGCACCTAATCCAAAGATGATCCCGCCGGCAAATGTATATATCCAGAAATACAAGGTTAGTTTTATAACGACCCAGATCCGAATAAATAACTCTTCCAAAACCTTCCCTAACATATCTTCTCCTCCAAACATTAAGTTTATACTTTCTCATTATACAAAAAAAGGTTGGGCAATCAGCACCTTGACCTGATTATTAGAGAAACAAACGGAAAAATAGTTCCTCATATTTTGTCGTTTTGTGAGCGAATACCGAGGGTCAGCTGATTGAACACCGTTTACCAAGAGGTTGTGAAATAGCCGCTTAGTTTCGAGTAGTAAGAAAAATTTTGTGAATATGGCTTTCCACATTTTTACATATATTTAGCTTAATACCGAGAAACTGGCTTTTGAACACCGTTTATTCGGAACAAGAGGTTGTGACACGTCTTTTGTCACAACCCCTTTGTCTTTATTCATTATTATTCTTGTCGGAACTCATCATATTGTTTTTGCATTTCTTTCAATACCTTATCATAGCCAGCCTTGTCCAAAGCGTCTTTCAATTTCGGTAATGTTTCATCTGGATCAACAGTCCCTGTATTCAATCCATCTAAATATTGATTCATGACATTAGAAATATTACTTAATTCTGTTTTGACACTGTCAGTGTTGAAGCTGAATCCTAAAATCGGTGAAGTTTCTGCATCAGCAATCGATTGATCACGTTTGGCAATCATGTCATCCGTAATAGACTCTTGTGTATATAGAATCTTGTTGTTTCCTGTATTCCAAGCAGACATATGTGTATTTGGCTGATAACCATCTAGCAATTTGATTTTATCATCTGAACCATCGACTTTTTTCCATGCTTCTCCTTCGATCCCCCAAACAAGCCCATTCAATAATTCTGGATCACTGTTAAGCAGCCCTAGAAGTTCTACTGATTTTTCTTTATTTTTTGAAGTATTTGATACGACAAAATTTGCCATTTGTGCTTGAGCTGTAGATTTTAGTGGAACAGTAATTGCTTTTGAGACAAGTTCTTGTTTTGCTGCATTTGTCAAAATTGTATCGCCATAATCATACGGTCCTTGTGTTTCTCCACGCATTAGCCAAGTATTTCCTTCTAGTGGATAATCCTTATTGCTCGTTGCAGCGTCACTTGGAATGAGTCCTTGTTTGTACCAGCTATGCATTGTACGTAACAGTCCGATATACGTTTCATTATCGTATTGGTTGATGATTTTCGAATCATCTCCATCCAGATCAATAGCAAACGGTAACGTATTCCCTAAAGGATAATCAAAGTTCCCTTGGACTTTGAAGCCTTGTCCAATGGCAAAAGCTGCCGTGTTTGGTTCTTTTTCATGGAATTCCTTCAAGACTTTTTCTGCATCAGCGTAAGATTGGATTCCATCAATTGAAAGATCGTATTTATCTAGTAAAGCTTTGTTAAAAGTAAGTACTTGTTGAGCAAAGACATTTCCATTGACTGGGAAAGCATATAATTTTCCATTGACCAGATTTCCTTTAATATATGCTTCATCTAAATCATTATAAGCTTTTTCAGCGTACTTAGGCGCTAATTCAGTCAAATCAGCAAAGGCTCCTTTTTGGGCATTGGAAACATAGTTGTTCGCAAAGGCGATATCATAATTTTCCCCGGAAGAAATGATGACGTTCATTTTCTTTTCGTAATCGCCCCAGCCAATGTAATTGATATTGACTTTTACACCGATCTCTTTTTCGATTCGTTTGTTTGCTACTTCCATCAATTGATCGAAATTATCTGGTTTATCTCCGATTTGATACATCTGCAAAGTGTCCGAATTGCTAGCTTCTGCCTGGTCTTTAGAACCAGAACCTCCGCATGCTGCTAATGTTCCCAACAACAACGCTGAAACACCTGTAAAGGCTAGTTTCTTCCATAACTTCATTTTTCTTCCTCCTAATTTTATGATTTATATTTTTGTTTCTTTATTCTTTTACTCCGCCGATTGTTAGACCTTTGACAAAATGCTTCTGGAAAAATGGATAGCTGATCGCAATAGGCAACGTCGAGATGACTACGATCGCCATTCTGGCAGATTCTCCTGGAACTGAGGCTAATCCGCCTGTCAATTGGCTTCCTGCTCCTGAATTTTGTGTCAGATATTGAATATTACTTTGGATTTTCATCAAAAGATACTGTAGTGGAACTAGCTTATCATCTTGGATGTATAGTAAAGCATTGAACCAGTCATTCCAGTAACCCAATGCGGCAAATAAACTGATTGTCGCAATACCTGGAACAGCTAACGGTAAAACAATCTGAACAAATATTCGCAGTTCGCTAGCTCCATCGATCCGTGCCGATTCAATAATCGAATCAGAGACCGAACGTTTAAAGAATGTGCGCATCACAATAATATTGAAGGGACTGACAGCCATTGGCAAGATCAATGCCCAAATCGTATCTTTTAACTGAAGAAGATTTGTCATAACAAGATAATTGGCCACCATCCCTGGTGAGAACAACATCGTAATCAAACAAAAAACGGTAAAAAAACGACGGAATGGAAAGTTTGACCGTGAAATCGCATAAGCATATAAAGAAGTAGCCGTGCTATTGATCAGTGTACCTAAAACAGTAACAAGTACAGTGACGAAAAGCGCTTGGAAAATTTTATCCTGCATCTGGTCGAACAAGTACGTATAACCAAATATACTGAACTTTTCTGGCCAAAAACTGTACCCGTGAGTCGACAATATGGACTCATCGGTAAAAGAGATGGCGATAACAAATATAAATGGCAAAATACAGGAAATAGCAAAGAGTGCAATCATTATATTAGAGAAAAAATTAGCCGTCTTATTGAAAGAGCGGACTTGGACTCTCTCCACTTTCTTTTTTTTCATTTTTTTCCTCCTTAGAATAATGCAGAATCGCTATCAAAACGTCGGGCGATCGTATTTGTGATCATCAACAAGACAAAGCCGACAACTGATTGGTAAAGTCCTGCAGCAGCCGTCATACCAAAATCTCCTGTGGATGTCAGGCCATTGTAGATATACGTATCCAAAACTTGAGTCACATCATATAATGCACCGGAATTCCTAGGAATGTTATAAAACAGGCCAAAATCAGCTCGGAAAATGTTTCCTACGGCTAAAATCGTTAAAATCGTCATTAGTGGAATAAGTTGTGGTATCGTCACATGTTTGATCTGCTGCCATTTGCTAGCTCCATCAACCATAGCAGCTTCATAATAAGTCGGATCGATTCCCATAACAGATGCAAAGTAAATAATGCTGTTATAACCAATCCCTTTCCATGTACCAATGAACACCAAGATAAACGGCCAATATTTCGGTTCATTATACCAATTGACGGCTTCTCCTCCATGTCCAGTGATCCACTGATTGAATATTCCTTTGTCAGGACTTAAAAAAGCGTAAACAAAGTAACTGATAATGACCCAAGATAGAAAATAAGGTAGTAAGGACATCGTTTGATAAACTTTAACGAGTCGTTTATTTCTCAACTCGCTCATAATGATTGCAAATACGACTGAGATCAGCAGATTCAAAAGGATAAATGCTACATTATATAAAATTGTATTTTTAGTGATGAGAAATGCTTGATCCGAAGAAAATAAAAATTTGAAATTTTCCCAACCCACCCAAGGACTTTCCCTCAAGCTAGCCAAGAACCCATCTGCTGAAATATGAAAATTTTTGAATGCTACGACATTCGCCATTACAGGTATGTAAAAGAAAAAAATCATCCAAAGCATACCCGGTACAGCCATCAGGACAAGTGCTTTATAACGCCATAGATTCATAAAAAAATGATTGAACCCCTTTCGTTTTTTCATCTAAAAACCCCTTTCGATTCATTCGCAACGTAATTATAGCGCTTTCAATAATGAGAATAAATAAACAAAGTATAGGGAAAATGAAACAAAGTATAGGAGAGGTTGTGAAATCAGCGTTTTGGCCTGAGTATTAGGGAGATCGTGTCCTTACTATCTAACTCTGAGTCACAAGGAACAATGGGGACTGTGACAAAAGTCTTGTCACAGTCCCTTATTCCGAACAAACGGTGTTCCAGAAGTAGCTTCTACGGAAATAAGCCGAAATTTCACAAAAAAGCCATCCGAAAGTCAGACGGACAAGTCTGCTTTTCAGATGGCGCTACAACTACTCTGCTTATTCTTTTAGCTATCCATTCAATTATTTTTCTCTCACTTGTTCTAGCTCTTCTTTGGTCATGGGTCGATATTGCCCTTTATTCAAATCTTTAGGCAGCCAAAATTTTCCCATACGGATTCTTTTTAAATATAAGACTTCTTTTCCTACTGCTTTGACCATTCGCTTAACTTGGTGAAACTTTCCTTCATGCAAAATCAGACGGATAATTGAAGTTTCTGTCTCTTGATCTACTTGATCAATTTGGAGTTTTGCCGGCAATGTCTGCTCATCGCCATCAATAATCAGTCCTTCTGCAAATAAACGGATATCTTCTTCTGTCATTATACCGCTAACCTCAGCTAGATATTCTTTCTCCACATGTTTTTTAGGTGATAGTAACTGATGGGCAAACACCCCGTCATTCGTTAAAATCAAGAGGCCCTCTGTGTCTTTATCTAATCGGCCGACTGGAAAAAGATCTTCCCGATAATCCTGGTCTTCCAATAAATCGATTACGGTTTGATCATGATTATCCTGAGTAGCAGAAATGACTCCTGCAGGTTTATGCAAAATGTAGTAAAAATCTTTTTGATACGTAATGATTTCTCCTAAACAAGTAACCGCATCTTCGAATTCATTTACTTGCGCTTTATCGCTTTTCACCACTTGTCCATTGACTTCGATCGTTCCTTTTTTGATCAATCCTTTGACTTCTTTGCGGCTGCCAAGTCCCATATCTGCTAAAAACTTATCTAAACGCATGCGTTTCCCCCATTTCAAAAGAGCATCAATCTAGCTCTTCTGATTCACTTATTTTATTTTTAATTTATGTCGTAAACGCGCTATTCCTGGTCCTAGTAGTCTTTCTGCCAAGCGGATTTTCAAAGCTAAATAACCATACACTAAAGCCCCTATACCTGCTACTACAAGAATCAACAATAGAGACTGGAATTTGCTATCTTCGTTTAAAAAAGCACCAAAAATCATCTTTGTGATCCACGAAGCCAAAAGCATAATCAAGGTAAGAATAAAGATCAGCAATGTCCTGCGCCAGACAAAACTTGGTTTAAAGCGGGCTACTTCATGGATTCTCTTTAAGATCAAGGTACAAGACACAGCAAATCCGATCATTGTCGCCAATAAAGGGCCGTATACTTCAAATAAACGAATGGCTGGGTATTGAAGAAGGAGTTTCACTAGAAACCCAATAACCAAATAATTAATTGCCGCCTTGTTTTCAAACATTCCTTGCAGCATGTTGGAAACTAGCATATATAGTCCTAGGAAGAGACCTACAAAACTTGCTTGGATCAGTACATTACTTCCTAGAGAATCCGGTGTATAAAATAATGTATTTAGCGGATAGGCAAGTAACATAACACCAAATGTCGCCGGAAACATAAAAAATGAAAACAACTGTAAATTTCCGCTTGTCAATTTTGCCAGACCTACTCGATCTTTCAACGTAACAGCTTCTGTAATCAACGGTAACCCAGTAGACGCGATCGATGTTGCCAATGCGATAACTACCATCGTCAACTTATCTGGATTGGCACTAAAAATCGAAAAAAGATCCAGTAACTGTGCATTGGAATACTCGGTGGATTCAGACATGATCTTCATAAAAGTGAACTGATCGACTAATTTGAAGATCGTTACCCCTGAACCCACAATAATAAACGGAATCGCTTCTTTAACGGTATCTAACAACAATTCCTTCGTTGCAATATTTACTTTGTTTTCGCTGTAGTGAATAAACGCCGATGTATACGCTTGATGTTTCTTCAAAAAATACAAAAGGACAAGAATACTTGCTAGCATACCGATAAATGCCGCGAAAGTTGATTGCGTGACCGCCGTCACATAGTCACCATCCATGACTTTCATGATGATGAATGTAGCCAATAGCATATAAAAAATACGTGCCACCTGTTCTACAATCTGCGACAGCGCATAAGGCATCATTTCTTGATTGCCTTGAAAATACCCTCGTATCACACTCATACAAGGAAAAACCAATACAGCGATACTCAAAGAACGCATCGTTGGAATCAGTTCTTCTCCGCCACCAGAAGCATGAGCTAGCCAAGGAGAGGCGATGTACATGAACAAAGCAAACAACAGGCCTAACCCGCCCATCATCTGTAATGCACGGATAAATAATCGTCGTGAAGTGCCATATTCATTCAATGAATTATAGCGTGCAGTTTGTTTTGCAATCGCAGCAGGTATTCCTGCTGTAGAGATCAGTAGAAACAATGCATATATATTGTATCCCATATTGAATAATCCATTGGCAGCCTTAGCATTTTCGCCCATCCAAGCATACCAGGGAATGATATAGACAGCGCCTAGCAATCTTGAAATGATATTACTGGCGGTCATCCAAGCAGAGCCTCGTGCCATTTTTTCTTGCGGTGTTAATTGATCTAATGCTGGTTTTCTTTGATTATCCATCGGTCAGATTCCAACTTTCTACAAAACATTACTATCATTTTAATTGGTAAAACAGAAACTGGCAATCGATTTTATATAACTTTTATAAGAACAATTGTTTTTTTGAATTCGGTTTCGTTTTTTTGGTAAAGTAAAGAAATATAGAGCCTTTTATGGCTAACATTTATAGGAGATATCAATGACACAAGAAATAAAAAAACTACCCGTTATATTTTTAGGTCTTTTCTTTATCACAGTTGGATTGAATTGGTTCTTGCTCCCTCACGATATAGCTTCCGCCGGAGTGGGCGCCATCGGACATTTAGTTGAAACGGCCTTTTCTATCCAACGCTCAGTTACTGTTTGGAGCATCAATCTTATGATGCTGCTTCTAGCCGCTGTCCTATTAGGAAAATCAGTATTTTTTAAGACTGTAGCGGGAAGTCTGCTTTTTCCTGTTGTTTTAGAGATTGTTCCAAAAGTGGAAATGATCTCCTCACATTTCTTTTCACTGATTTCAGGAAGTCTTTTGTTCAGTCTTGGGGTTTACACATTGTACACAGTCGGGGCCTCAAATGGCGGTATAACGATACCTCCGATTATTTTCCACAAATTTTTTCGGCTTCCAATGCCGCAAGGACTTTTACTTACGAATAGCCTTATCGTCTTTTTGAATTATTATGTATTTGGATGGTTAGAGACACTGTTCGTTCTCCTATCTATTACAGTCAGTTCATTGTTTATGAAAATACTCATCCGCTTGTCCCCTGTGTCAAGAAAATTTGAATAAAGCTGGATTTTGTCATAGCGGAATCAAACGATATATTGAAAAGAGTGTGCTATAATAAATCAAGAAATTGAATGAAGCGAGGGATCAATCAATGAGCTTCTCTTTAGAAGACATCCGTCATTTACTATTAAAAGAACATCTATTAAAAGAATTTGTTTCAACAAAAGGCTGGCATCTTGATGTACCAGAAAAAGCTGAATTTCTTCAGTTAAGTTATGATTCAAGAAAAGCTGATGCTTCTACTCTGTTTTTCTGTAAAGGAATGAATTTCAAAGAAGAATATTTGGATTCAGCGATCGAACAAGGTATCCAATATTACGTATCAGAGCAGCCATACGAAAATTCAGCAGTAGGAATCATTGTGACGGATATCCGTAAAGCAATGGCACTTCTTGCTATGGCCTTTTACGACTATCCACAAAATAAATTGAAAGTGATTGGATTCACTGGAACAAAAGGTAAAACAACTGCTGCGTACTTTACTAAAGCAATCTTGGATCACACAACGAATAAAAAAACTGCATTGCTTTCTACGATGAATACAACGCTAGATGGCAAAACGTATTTCAAATCCCATTTAACAACGCCTGAGTCATTAGATTTATATCGTATGATGGCAGAAGCAGTTGAAAATGGTATGACTCATCTAGTGATGGAAGTTTCTTCACAAGCTTACAAAACACAACGTGTGTACGGGTTGACTTTAGATGTAGGAATCTTCTTGAATATCTCGCCTGACCATATCAGTCCGATCGAACATCCGACATTTGATGACTATTTCTATTGCAAGCGTCAATTGATCTTAAACTCAAAAACAGTTGTTTTGAATCACGAAAGTGACTATTTTGATTTGCTTAAAGAAACCGCCGATCTATTCCAGATCCCAACAATCACTTATGGTCGTTCGGAAAAAAGCAATTATCAAGTGATCCATTCAGACAAAGGTAACCACGGATTTACTTTATCTTCTCGTCAAGATCACTTAGCTATCTGCGATACTGCTTATGATATTTTGCTGGCTGGAGGATTCAATCAAGAAAATGCAGCCAGTGCGATTATTGCCGCAGCACTAACAGGTGCCTCCAGTCAAGATGCACAAGCCGGATTAAAAGAAGCTCGTGTACCAGGTCGAATGGATCAATTGATCCAATCAAATGGGGCGCATGTCTATGTGGACTACGCACATAATTATCTAAGTTTGAAAACATTGCTGGAATTTGCCAAAAATGAACATCCAGATGGTCGTGTAATTGTTGTATTAGGCAGCCCAGGAAACAAAGCAATCTCCCGTCGACATGATTTTGGAAAAGTGCTATCAGAAACAGCTGACGTTGCCTTTTTGACGGCAGATGACCCAGCATTTGAAGATCCGCAAAAAATCGCGGAAGAAATCAATGAAGCAATTACTAATCCAGAATTGATCGTTCATTATGAAATGGACCGTCCTGAAGCGATTCGACGTGCTTTAGCAGAAAGTACTCCGCAGGATTCAGTCGTCATTGCGGGAAAAGGGGTTGATCCCTATCAAAAAATCAATGGTGTAGATGAACCTTATGAAGGGGATTATGCAATCGTGAAGCGGTTGATTGAAGAATAATGGTATTTATATACTAGTGGTTTCCCATTTCTAAGAAAAAAAGGGACTGTGGTTTTTTGTCACAGTTCCTTTTTTCTTAGAAATCATTTTAACTTTTCACTAGCTAATTCTGCTGCCTTTTCTCTTTCTTCATTCAATAATTTATTATCATAGAATTTAATAAATGGGAACCAGATAATGAATGCGATGATTGCACAAAAGACAGCTAGCACAGCCGCTTTCCAATCACCCCCACTGCCGACAAATGCGCCAATTCCAACTGGTGAAGGCCACGGCATCTGTGCAAGCATCGGTTTAACGATTTCCAGCCTAATGGCAAAATAAGCGAGTGTAGCAGAAGCCATCGGTGCTAAGAAAAACGGAACCGCTAAATAGGGATTGTAAACGATTGGCATCCCGAAAATAATTGGTTCGTTGATATTGAATAGTCCTGGTACAAGAGAGGCTTTTCCTAACACTTTCAGCTGATCAGATTTCGCGAGGAATGCAATAAAGATGATCAATCCTAAGGTCGCACCTGATCCACCAACGGTTACATAAGAATTGTTGAATTCTCCTGCCAACGGATAATTTGCGCCTTGTGCGTTAGCTGCCATATTAGCTAATACGATTGGGGTCAAGAAAGAAGTGATGATATTCGCTCCATGGATTCCTACGATCCACAATGCATGGATCAAGAAATAAATTACCATGACACCAAGCCACGTATTTGTCAGCTGCGTAACAAACCCAAATGGGATAGCAATCATTTTGAAGATATCCGTTCCTAGCGCAACTAATAATCCATTGATGATCATCACCACAAACGCAATGACAAATGTTGGGATCAGAGCAGTGAAAGAACGAGAAACTCCTGGCGGAACAACATCTGGCATTTTTATGACCCAATTTCTTTTGACACACATACAATACAATTCGACCGCAATAATCGACATAATAATAGCTGTAAAGATTCCTGAAGTTCCTAAACGTTCGACAAAAGAGCCCATCCGTATCCCATTTACTACAGTTTCTGTCTCATTGATAGAAGCAATCAAGCTGATTTTACCATCAGTCATGATCAATTCAGGGATACACATAAAGAATGCAAAAACAGATAGTAATGCCCCCGTGAGCGGATTAACGTTCAACTTTTGTTCATCTCGTTCAATTGACGTTAATTCATAAGCAAACACAATGGCAAAGTAAATAGATAAAATCCCCATCGTCATTGTATTGACGATCATGTACAAGTCACTAACTTTGAAAAAAGTTGCATTAAAAAATCCTTCTAAAAATGGGAACGGTAATGGCAAAATATTCAAAACCAAAAACATCGAACCTACAATCGTGAAAGGAATAGAAGCCATCCCCGCTGCCATGACAGCCCGAACGATTTTAAGTTGCGCAATTTTCCCCATAGGTCCCATCAGGTATTTCTGCAAAAAATCAAACATTAATTATTCTCCTTTCCTAAATACAACGCTTTTTCATATTGTTTTATACGGATATACTGCTGATCTTGATTGAGCGAAATTTTCTTTAAACGATACTGGATAAATACACTGACAAAAATACCGCTTACAATAAGAATGAAAACAAATAGCTGTCCTCTATTGTTATTTGCCATAAAAGGATACAAGAGTGTAAATCCTGAGGTGAACAACACTGGAATCAATAATATATTGCAGACACCCTGAAACAAAAAATACCGCTTTGTCCATGGAACATTCGTTTGGTGCTTTCGATAAAGCTTTACTTGTTCTCCTACTGCAGGAAAAATAGCTAAAAGTAGAACCATTGGTAAACTGCTTCCTAAACTTTTAGCTGATAGAAGCAGAATCATCCATTGCATGTTCATGAAAAAGAAAAAGGCAGTCAGATAGCGTACGAACAGATAACGATTGAAATACATGTTTTTCAAACTAAGTTGCTTTTTTTCTAATTCGTTTTTCTTTTTTACTGTATCCTGCACAATAAATCTTCCTTTCTATTTATTTTTTTGATACAAATAATTCATTTCCTGTGCAACTTCCAATAATGTCATCGTCGTCATCAGATGATCTTGTGCATGGACCATGATAATTTCCATTTCTATTTTTGTCCCACTAGCATATTCTTTCAGAAGTTGAGTTTGTGATTGATGCGCATGAAGAATCTCTTCATTTGCTTGTCGCAACTTCTCTTCTACTTCTTCAAACATCTCCTTACGCATCGAGCGAAATGCTTCATGTATCAGTGTTCGTGCATTTCCACTATGAAAAATGATATCAAAAGACGTCACTTGTAGCGTTTCACTGTTTATTTTTTCAGCCACCTGTTTTCCTCCTTATTCGATCAGTTTGATAAATTTACTGCTGAAATTCTCAAAAATAGGTTCAGCTAAGATTTCCTGTTGCACGTTTAGCTGGTCAACTAACCTAACGATTGCTTTGGTCACGACCGTAATTCCTTCATTTTCGATATAAGAAGGCGAAACTAGAAAAACAAAATGGATTCCTTGATACTGATTCCATTGCATCCCTGAAGGAATCAATGCAACGGCTACCTTTGTTTCGATTCCAACTGGAACAGCGGGATGTGGGACTGCCACTGTATCACTGAATATGATTTGTCCCATACTTTCACGTTGCTGGATCTGCTTTCGCATTTCTCTTATATATCCTTCTTCTTCATTTATGCTCAGCTTTTGCAACAAATCATGAAGAACTTCTTCTTTTTTTGGTTCGTACGTATAAGTCTTGAAAAATTTTTCAGACAGCTGTTCGGTGTAAATCTGCTTTTTTTGCTGTAGAGAAAATACTGGTATCGGTCGATCTGAGGAATGATAAGGTATGGATTCACCAATTACCTTTCGTATTTTATGAACATCATCTTCATTCAAAAAAATACTGACATGTAAAACTGGAATTTTAAAAAACATTGTCGAAAGATCAATAGAAGAAATAATCAGGTCGATTCCTTTTAAAGTTGTTTCATTGATCTCATAATAGCCTTTTACATTTACCACTGTAATATTTTTTCCAAATTCGCTGATCACACGATTCTTTAATAATTGAGCACTGCCATAACCTGTTGCGCAGATGATCAACGCATGTAACTTATGCGTAGCTCTTTCTTTTTCCAATGCCGCCATGAGATGCAAAGCCAAATAGGCCCATTCATCTTCATTGATGGTATAGTTTTTCAAAGCTGGCATGTTGCTGAAATGCGTTTTTACTGCTTCAAAAACTTTGGGATTTTCTTTCTTTATCTCTTCAGTCAGAGGGTTCTCAATGCGAATGCCTCGGCTCAATCGAATCATCATTGGTGACAAATGATCAAGCAGTCCATTGAAAAGCTGGTGATCCTCTATTAATGAAAAACGAAATTCCTGAGACAATCGTTTCAAAACTTTCACTACTTCCTTTGATAGTTCCTGATCATTTTTATTTTCTCTATGATTTGACTTAGCCATAAGGTGTAAAGTCAAATAAGCAATTTCTTCTTGGGGAAACGATACATCCGCGATTACCTCAATACGTTGAACAATGCGTTGCGCCACTTGGTACTCTACTCGATCAGAAACTTCTTGTTCGATACCTAGTTCCTTGATTTCAAACCCTTCTCGTAGACGTTTGATTCCCAAAGCCAAGTGTAAGGACAAATTCTGTATGATAAAATCAGAAACTTTTAACTTAGCTTCTCTTGTTTCATCGAGAATGATGATCACTAGCTCTTCAAAACTGATGTCTGTGAAAAAGCGACTTTGTCCTAAATATTCTTTCAATGAATTTCCACAATGGTTCCCGAAAAAAGTATCCATGATAAAATGCCGTCGATTTCTTTCTTCCCCTTCGATCCATATCCCTTGACCATGCTTAGAAACAATTTTTAGTGAATAAGGAATCAACCGCTCTTTGATTGCTTGCATGTCCTTTGTCAAACTAGAACGACTGATATAAAGCTCTTCTGCCAAATCATCCATAAAAAGAATGGCATCTTCCAAAAGCAGTTGATTCAATATATACTTTTGTCGGTCTTCCGACTCATAAAATCCTTGAGGTTCTCTAGCATATCCCGGTACTATTTCTTGCCGACTCAAAAACAGATCAAATGTCAATCTCTGCAAGATGTGCAGTTGGTAGCCATAACCTGGTTTAGCAAGGATCTTACCTCCGTTTTCTTCTACTAACTCTTTGATCCGCTGCAAGTAATTACGGATTGTCCGATCAGATAATAACAATTCAGAAGCTAAACGTTGACTGGTGACATACTCCTTCCTGTGATCAATCAAATATCTCAACAGCAATTTTTCCTTCTGTTTCATTATCATCCACTCCTATTCCATCATATGTTCTCTTCGATCACCTCTGCTAACTTCTGGATGCCTGTAGGGATTGGGACATACGCTTGGAAAGGGATACTAACAACAGGCTTTCCAACAGATTCTCCTAATTTTTTGAATTTATCCAAAAACATCGTCGTTTGCGGGCTGATCAGAAATAAATCAAAATCACTATTCTTAATCATATTATCGCCTTCTGTAGCTGAAACTGCATCTACGAGTACCTCTTCTCCTTTTTGCTTAAACAAATCCGTTGTCTTTGAGGCCATCATCGATGATGACATTCCTGCTGCACAAATAATCAATGCTTTTTTCATAAATCAATCACTCCTTTTATTTTTATAAATCAAGCATAACTTGTAAGCGTTTTCTATTCAAAATATATATTTCCGTAGCATTACGGAAAAAATGTGTATCATATCTTGAATAATAATTTCTGGCTCCGTGATATACTAGTGATAGAATTTTTTCAGGAGGGGATTTAGTGAGTATCACAGTGAATATTTTGTATACAAGTACAAATGGACAAGCCAGAAAATTTGCAGAAGAAATGGTCGAAAGAAACATTGTCAAAGCGATTCGCGCAGAAGAAGGAAACGAGAAATATGACTATTACTTTCCACTAGAAGATCCAGAATCTCTTTTACTAATCGACCGTTGGAAAGATGAAGAAGCAATCGAAAAGCATCACAAATCCGAAATGATGGCCCAAATAAACGAACTCCGTAAAAAGTATAAATTAAAAATGAAAGTCGAACGTTTCACTGATTTACCGTAAAAAGATACACATGGAATGATAGCAATTTATCATCCATGTGTATCTTCACTTTTTCCTTATTTTTTATTCGATCTCATCTAATGATTCAAACCGTGTTTTTCTCTTATTTTTCGGATAAGTATTTCAGTCACCCCAATATACATGATTCCTAAACATACCCCAAGGATATTCTCAAAAATGCGGATCGTTACTGCTCCTGGAACCCCGAATAAACTGGCAGTGATTGCCAAAGCACCAAAACAATTAAAAACTGTTTTATATCTATAGGTAGAACAAACACCTAAAGCTAGACCACCTAATATACCGACCCAGTTAAAAGGAATAAATTGGCTGATACCAATAAATAAAACACATCCAATCAATGAGCCAATGATTCGGTCTACTGCTCGTTTTTTGAAACCAATCGACATCAATCCATAGCTAGATACAATAGAAGAAAATGCAAACCCTGCCCACATCAATCGCTGAAAAGGGACATACTCTCCTGCAACAATCAAAAAGCTAATGCCAAATGCATAGATGAGCATCCAAATTTTTTCCTGCGAATACATGCCTTTCAAAAAAATCTCTTTAAACAAGCTTTTGTCTTTGTTCTTTTCTCGATGTTTTCTGTAAAGGAGAACTGAAAACCAACAAAAAAACAAAAACAATAAGCTACTTGTTTGTGTAAAGAAATTCTTGTTCAACGAATCTTTAGGTAACGAATAAACAATAAAGAGATATGAAAAGCCGTACAAAGAAGCATTCCCCATTTTGGGATCACTAGCGGTTGCCATTAATATGCTGCTTAGTAAAACAAAATGAATCAACATGCCCATAGCTGACCATTTGATCAGTTGGACATAAGGCGCTGTTAATAGTGAGAGCATAACGATGGCTAAACTAATGATCGAATGAGAAATCTTATAACCAAAATCAACAAAACGAATACTCATCAACATACAGAATAAAACCACCGCGTATGGTTTATGCTTCGATTCAAATAATGTTGTAATTATAATGATAAAACAAATGGCAAACAATACGATGAATAATGATCGTAAAAACAATAAACAAATATACATGCACTTTTCTTTTTTAGAAGCTGCTTCTCGTATTTTTTGTTTTAAAATAAACGGATCTAGTTGTAGAGACTGATAAAAATTCACCTGTTGTCGTCCTTTCTTTTACTTTTATTTCAATATTTTTTACAGTCAACTATGACAGGTTGTAAATACTATGGAACATCATATGGCGTTGTCATTTTCTTGTCAACTATTTTTCCTATTCATGTTTTTATAAAAAAACATATCGTTTTCTTGTATGATTAAATCACCACAAAATAAACAACTGAGAGAACGATATGCTTTATGAATGGTTCTATCAAAAAAATTCTGAGATCAATAGACAAAAATTTGATGATTACAGAGGTCTCTTACGAAACCTTACAGAAGAAAAAAACATTGATCGTTGCTGCAGTTCTCTTCCCTGCTCCATGTGTCTGTAGAAATTGTGGTTCTGCTGTGGTAGATGGAAATAGGAAATTAATGGTGGTGAAAAACAAGAAGAAGGAAACCATTGTCCACTTTGAATAATATAATCATATGCCAATGGTTATACGCCTAAAAAAGCAGCGCTATACCTGTAAAAACTGTCGAAGCCATTGGACCGCTCAAAGTTATTTTATCCGTCCAAGGCACTCGATTTCAAATCATGTCAGACATAAAATCACTTCTTTACTGACTGAAAAAGTGTCGCTATTTTTTATTTCGAAAAGTTGTTAGGTATCTTTGACAACCGTTATTCGCACATTGAAAGAGTTGAAAAGCTATTTACCAAAGTCTTCCAAAAGAATTCTGTCTTGAGTGTTGAGGGTTGTGAATTTCGTTCTCACGTTTCCGTTGAGGATAAACTGAGTTTTATTTCCGCGGATGGCGAGACAGAAAAATTAATCGAGAAAATTTACCTACACAAAAAATTCCTCGATTAACAAACTATTTCCTTAGCTGCACTAATCCTAAAGAAATAGAATTCTTAGTTACAGACATGAACGCCACCTACTTTCAGCTCACCAAACATGTTCTACCAAATGCGAAATTGGTGATTGATCGATTATTTGGTTTTTCCACGCCTTTCAAGGAGGCGTAACCTTTATTCACGAGTTGGTTGAAGCTTTTCGAGACAAAAGACCCGACTTGTTTTTCTCCTTATTGACAAAGAGCCATTAAAACTAGAGAAAAAATTACAACTGATCGCTGATTATTTGTAGAAAGAAAATCAAAGTATTACCCAATAAACTTGAGTTATTAGGCAAAAAACACTGCGAAACTCAAGAATGATTTTCGCAGTGTTTTTGTATATTTTTTATTAACTAGTATTACTACAAAGGTTTATTTTTCACTTCTCAACGCAGCACAAAATTGTCTTTACTTATTTACTGGTTGGGTTCAACCTTCTCTACTTCGATACTAATATTTGTTTGTATACCCCTTCTAAAATCGGTAGTTTCCATTCAATTGATGGGTACTAGTTAATTTTAAAAACTATGCTTATTCAATTTTTTATTTTAGCTCATATATTTCGTTTCTTTCTAAATTTTATACTGATGAAAACAAGTAGCACACCCAATATTGACAATATAAACTGGCTAATGGTGGTTTCTCCAGTTTTTGGAAGATGCTTATTTCCACTGCTTGTTGGAGTGTTTCCTCTTATATCTGAGCTATCAGCAACTTTTCTATTCTCTTTTGTTAAAAAGATCGCCGCTTCTTGTTCTTTTTCGATCTTGAAAGTTACTGGTGTCGCATCTAATTCATACCCCGTTGGCGCTTGAGTTTCTACCAGCTGATATGCTCCTGGTGCTAAACCTTCAATCGCCAGTTTTCCATCTGCTCCTGTGGTTAAACCTGACTGCAGAACGGTTCCATTGGCATCTTGTAACTCAAAAACAGCTCCTTGCAGGATTTCCCCGCTTTGGTCATCGATCTTTGTCAACACGACACCGCCTGGTGTAAGTCGATTTTCTTTCGTCAATTCTACCACCGCTGTCTGACTTCTTTCGATCTCAAACTCGATCGGTGTCGCATCTAATTCATACCCCGTTGGCGCTTGGGTTTCTACCAGCTGATACACTCCTGGTGCTAAACCTTCAATCGCCAGTTTTCCATCTGCTCCTGTGGTTAAACCTGACTGCAGAACGGTTCCATTGGCATCTTGTAACTCAAAAACAGCTCCTTGCAGGATTTCCCCGCTTTGGTCATCGATCTTTGTCAACACGACACCGCCTGGTGTAAGTCGATTTTCTTTCGTCAATTCTACCACCGCTGTCTGACTTCTTTCGATCTCAAACTCGATTGGTGTCGCATCTAATTCATACCCCGTTGGCGCTTGGGTTTCTACCAGCTGATACACTCCTGGTGCTAAACCTTCAATCGCCAGTTTTCCATCTGCTCCTGTGGTTAAACCTGACTGCAGAACGGTTCCATTGGCATCTTGTAACTCAAAAACAGCTCCTTGCAGGATTTCCCCGCTTTGGTCATCGATCTTTGTCAACACGACACCGCCTGGTGTAAGTCGATTTTCTTTCGTCAATTCTACCACCGCTGTCTGACTTCTTTCGATCTCAAACTCGATTGGTGTCGCATCTAATTCATACCCCGTTGGCGCTTGAGTTTCTACCAGCTGATATGCTCCTGGTGCTAAACCTTCAATCGCCAGTTTTCCATCTGCTCCTGTGGTTAAACCTGACTGCAGAACGGTTCCATTGGCATCTTGTAACTCAAAAACAGCTCCTTGCAGGATTTCCCCGCTTTGGTCATCGATCTTTGTCAACACGACACCGCCTGGTGTAAGTCGATTTTCTTTCGTCAATTCTACCACCGCTGTCTGACTTCTTTCGATCTCAAACTCGATTGGTGTCGCATCTAATTCATACCCTATTGGCGCTTGAGTTTCTACCAGCTGATATGCTCCTGGTGCTAAACCGTCAATTGCCAGTTTTCCATCTTCTCCTGTAGTTAGACCGGTTTGTAGCGTTTCTCCTTCTCGGTTCTGTAACTCAAAAACAGCTCCTTGAAGGACTTCACCACTGCCTTCAGCATGTTTAATTAGTTCAACACCACCCGTATCAAGGATGTTTTCAATGGTTAACCTCACTTCTTCTATGGAGTATTCATTTATAAAAACATCATGTACCGTCGCATCTAAAAGATACCCTTCCGGTGCTTCTGTTTCTCGGACTTGATAGCTACCTACAGGAAGCGGTTCACTTAAAAATTCTCCGTTTTCTGCCGTTATACCTTCTTGTATCACTTGTGAATCGCTTGATAAAATTTCAAATTTTGCTCCTGCCAGCCTTTGGCCATTCTCATCAGTTTTAATTACTTTAATACGCCCATCGATTTTCCTTGTTCTTACAGTACTCGTATTCAATCGACTGTCACTATTCACAAGCGTTGCAAAGTTTAAAATTTGATCGCCGACTGCATACGCCTCTACATTGACCTTAAAAGAGAGGGTAAAACTTGTCGGCCCAACAATCATATTATTCGCACTGAAACGAACCATTCCATTATTGACTTCGGCATCAATGAAAGAGGGAATATCTGATAGAAATGACACAAATTCCATGCCTTCTTCCAAAACATCTTCAATAACGAGTGTATTGCTTGTTCCAGAAAACATCGAGACATGCAGAGTATACGTTAGTTCATTTTCATTGAGATTGATAACATTTTTGTCCACACTTTTTCTTAAAGAGATTGCCGGAAGATTACTTTCAGGGATTCTCAAGCGGTAGTTTCGGCTCATTACCTGATTATTGTAGGTCATACTCGCTCGATTCCGAGAAAACCCATCCTCTTGTCTTCCTTCATTGAACAAGTCGACATCGGTCACTTCAAGAGCATATTCAATAAAATACGATTGACCCTCTGCTAGATTACCAAAGTCCACAACAAGTGTATTCGTTTCCTTATTAAAAGATACTTTGTCCACAAATTCCTCGGAAACATAATGAGTTCTAACGTTTGCTTCACCTGGATTCGTTACTTCTGCGATCCGAACCCCACCTGAAATAGGTTCTCTATTTCCAGTGGAACTCCATGGAGTCGGATTCGGTGCCAAAGTTGTTCCTTGCGGTAGTACATCGGTAACCACTACACCGTCTTTTCGTGATCCTTCATAATTTACCTGCAAAATAAATTTATTACTGTTGGTCACGTCTTGCCCGTCAATCAGCAGATTCCCAAAATTTCCTTGGCTGTCGATTTCTCTAGAGCCATAGTATAATTTCGAAAAAATGGGTCTTGATGAAGGAATAGGTGTAATTGAAAATTCCGTGTTTACTACTCGCTCAGCATAAGTAAGACTCACTTGAAAGTCATTATTTGGCTCAGTACCGCCTGATTGAAAGAAAGCAACTTCAAACGTGATACTGAATGTATACAACTGAGCGGCTTCATTTAATCCTTCATAATCAAAGGTAAATGGAAAAACAACGTCTGTGCCTTCTTGGTAAAATGCCAGTGGCTTTAACGGAGAATCATCAGCGACCTCCACTCTAATGAACTCAATTAAGCCAATCGATGCTCTAGGAACTCGTACGACCATCTCCCCATATTCTTCAAGAATATCGCCAGCGCCTCCTTGAATGTATCCCTTTAACGTTTGTGTATGCCTGCTCGGCAAAGTGGGGCGCTCAGCAGAGATGCCGATGTCATAATTCAAGTGCTCCTCTTGTCTTTCAATTTGAAATTCCTGCGTCATAGATGGCTCAGATGATCTCGCTTCATTAAAAGACTCACTTGTGCTTTCTTCTGGTACATTAAAAGACTCACTTGTGCTTTCTTCTGGTACATTGATTTCTATTGAGACCGTATTTGATTGAATATCACCGCTTCTTGCGGTCAATTCGTATTTACCTGAATGCTGGGAAGAATAAGTAATCAGACGTTCGTAATCATTGAGTTGCTTCACTTCCCCTTCAATCAAATCCTCACTCTTATTAATGACCAATGCATTTAGCAGGTCTGGTGTTCCTCTGACTCGCAACTGGAACTGCTCACCCAAAGCAACCTCCTCTTGATCAACTTCGATTGTCAGCGAACGCTCTGGCTGTTCTGCTAAAGACTCAGCTAGAACCGTTATGTTCCCAAATTGATTGATCACAATAAGCATAACTAGAAACATACTTAACAGTTTATGAAATTTGTTCCTCACTATTACTCCCCCTTATAATTTTGACTAAACAACAAGGTACCCGATAATTTTCTAAAAAGATTCCCCAACTCAAAATGGCTGCGTTACCTCCCTCGTATTTTCGGTTCAACTCAAGCGTTGCAATGTAAGCTGTAAACAAAGCTAATGATTGCCGATTGTCTTCTGTTGATTGATTCGATAGCTTTGTATGACTTTTAGTTGTCCGTGTGGCTTAACCATAATTATGATTTCACGATTCCTCCTGCCAGTGCCTTGCACAAGCTGGAGCGTAACCCTAATAGTTGTTTTGTTAATGTACTTATATACTTTTCCATTAGAAACAATCACTAAATCGTTGATACCAAGGTCAGACTCTAGAATTTCATCAGTGAGTCCCTGTATTGGTTAACCTTCATCAATCCCAAAAAAATATATCAATGCTTAGCATCAAAATGAATATATAGTTTAGAATACTTGGGATTCATCGATAACTGATCGCTTATTTGGCACTTGGTTCAACTAAACGCATTTAGGATGTTCCTTCATTCTCGTCATGGATGTTCTCAAACCGTCATTACTAATAAACTGTCCACCGAATCGATGGTTCATTTCTTGCATTTTCCACGTCCAATTACTCTTTTTGCTCTTTATTTGGGCGTAGTTTTACTTTCTTAACTTGTATCGTCTTCCATCAACTCCTTAATCATCTTCTTAGCTTTATTGGCTCGGTTTCCTTGTAAAAGGTATCTACAAATAGTGACAATCTGTATTAAATCTTCATCATTTTCTGTAATGTCAATAATTTCTATATTCTGTACCATATATTGCAAAGGGTTTCACTAAGTTCATAACCGAAGCGAATTAAACAACTTTTGTATAGAATAACTACCTTTTCTATTTTTCCATTAGTAATTCTGTCTATTAATTGGTTTAATCCTTTTGTTGTAGTTGATTCCACTACCAAGATGATTCTCTCGAATTTTAAAGCTTGAAGATGTATTGCTATTTTTGCTAACTGGCGTATTTGCAACTATTTTCCCCTTCTATTCTTCCTTCATTGATTCCCCTCTAAAATTACTATCCATAAAAAATTGCATAAATGACAATAGTATTTATATTAGTCATACTGCTTTTTAACGCAGCAAATTCCAGAAAAAAGAAAAACATTCGTTACATATTTGTGAATTTTTCCAAAAAATAACATTTTTATAAAACGACGAAAAATAAATCACTACCAGTCAACTTCTATAATATTACCAAATAACAAACTAACTATCCATCAATAACGTGTTTTATTTTTTAAAATTTCTATAAAAAAATAATCATTCTTAAAATGAATATCTAAAAATAACAAATCTGGCTTTTGATCCATCATCTCTTCCATTGCCTCCGCCACAGAATCCGCTTCTGCAACGCTCGTCACTTGCGGATGTTGGGAAACAAGATAGCTCAATTCTTCTCGTGCTAAGGGCTCATCATCAACGATTAATACGTGCATCTAATTCCTCCTGTTCCATCGGGATTTCTAAATGAACATGGCTCCCGCCTGTCTCTAAATTTTCAATTAAAAAACAACCTTCTGATCCATAAAGGTTCGCCATTCTGCGGGACAAGTTTTCCAGTGCCGTGCCGGTGCCTTTTTCCGAAGTCACTGTCGTCTTTCCTAATAGCAAGCGGCGTTCTTCGGGAATCCCTTGCCCATTGTCATACACATCCACATGTAATTTATGTTGTTTTGCTTTGACCACTACCCGAACTTGATTGTTCTCCTTCCGGCTGCCAAATGCATGCTTGATGGTATTTTCCACTAACACCTGAATCGCATACGGCGGTACTTTTTCTGAAGCAACCGCTTCTTCCACGTCAAATGTTACTTGATAACGATTCGGAAACCGTGCTTGTTCTAATGACAAATAGGCTTTTACTTGTTCTAGTTCTTGTGAAACTGGGATCGTAGTTTGCACGGCTCCCTGTAAGTTGCCTCGAAAGTATTTACTTAATTGGAGCAATAGTTTCCGCGCT
>OKOC01000200.1_pt1 | contig 21675 bp, 29 predicted proteins | sample 1612271 | NCBI WGS metagenome assembly OKOC01 (sample SAMN04436788, study PRJEB24849) | human gut metagenome | biome: human gut; feature: NICU; material: stool | host: Homo sapiens | place: USA: Saint Louis, MO | collected 2011-05-15
TAATTGGTTGGATGTCCTATTCGGGCAGCCCTAAAGAAGATATTGACGACAATATAGCATTACTAAGAGAAAGGTCGAGAGACCTCTATATGGGTGGAGCACCAATTGCAACTGGAGCCATTAAAACTATAAGGACCAATGTCGTTGGTGGTGGTCTTAAATTAAAAGCAAGGCTTGATACTGATGTACTTAATCTTACAGATGATGAAGCAGAGGAAAAAGAAAGACAAATCGAAAGGGAGTTTGCCCTTTGGAGTGAGTCCAAGTTATGTGATGCAGAAAGAAAAAATAATTTTTATGAGCTCCAACAACTTGCAATCCTATCTCAGCTTTTAAGTGGAGATGCCTTTGTCCTCTTACCTGCAATCCAAAAACACAGATTTCCTTACCAGATATCAGTCCAATTAATTGAGGGTGACAGGGTAAGGACTCCAAACTCCAAGGTCAATGACAAAAATATTGTGTCTGGGATTGAGTTTGGTAAGTATGGAGAGCCAGTAGCTTATTATTTTTGCAGAAAGCACCCAGGTGCCATGTCCTCAATGCTTGGGGAGAAATACGACAGGATACCTGCCTATGGTAGAAAGACAGGACTTGCTAATGTTATCCACATAATGGAGTCAGAAAGACCAGGGCAAACTAGAGGGGTCCCAGTCCTCGCAAGTGTCATTGAACCACTTAAACAATTGGGCAGATATACTGATGCAGAATTAATGGCAGCAGTTATAAACGGTATGTTTACAGTATTTATCGAGATGGAGCAGGAGAACTACCAAGAGCCAATGCTTGGGGAGTCCATACCAGAGGATCAAAGGATTGACGACGGGGATCCAAACGCAATTGAACTTGGAAATGGTGCAGTAGTCCAATTGGGACCAGGAGAAAAAGCCAAAGAGGTAAATCCTGGCAGACCAAATACTGCCTTTGATGGCTTTGTAAGCTCGATCTGCAAGCAAATGGGGGCATCGCTTGAAATACCCTATGAACTCTTGATGAAGCAGTTTGACTCATCTTACTCTGCATCAAGGGCAGCACTCTTAGAAGCATGGAAGATGTTTAAGATGCGAAGAGAGTGGTTTATATCCGACTTTTGCCAACCAATCTATGAGCAATGGCTTACAGAGGCAGTTGCCAAGGGAAGGATTGAGGCACCAGGATTTTTCGATGACCCAATTATCCACAGAGCCTACTGTGGCAGTGAGTGGTCAGGACCAACACAAGGTCAACTTGACCCACTAAAAGAAGTAAATGCGGCCGCAAGAAGAGTTGAGGAAGGTTTCTCCACACGTAGCAGGGAAACAACTGAACTTACTGGTGGAGATTACTATCAAAATATGAGACAAAGCAAGAAAGAAGAAAGATTAAGAGGAGGTGGAGAAGATGAAAATAATTAATTTAAAAGGTGAAATTGTATCTGATGACTTAGCTGATATGTATAGACATTGGGGATACACTTGTACAAGTCCAAAGGACTTTGCCAACCTATCCAATGACGGAGAGGATATAGAAGTTGTCATCAACTCTCGTGGAGGATCAGTTACTGACGCAAGCGAAATATTTACAGCACTTAAGGACTATAAAGGGGAAGTCACTGCCAAGATAGTGGGATTTGCAGGATCTTGTGCATCTTGGATTGCCATGGCAGCAGACAAGGTCAAGATATCTCCTATGGGATTTATTATGATCCATAACGCATCGTCTTATGCAAGTGGCGACAACAGGGACATGGACTCTACAAGCAATATGCTTAAGACAGTTGACGAGGCTATAAGAAATGCCTACAAGGAAAAAACTGGACTAAGTGACGAGGAATTAAAGGACCTAATGGATAATGAGACATGGTTTAACTCATCAAAGGCTTTGGAAAAAAACTTTGCCGATGAAATCATGTTTGAAGAAGAGGCATTAGTATCTAATAGTTTTTTCAACGATTTAAAAATTCCATCTAAGGAAATTTTAAATATAATCAATAAAAATCAAGAAGAAAGAGAGGAAGTTGTAATGGATCTAAAAGAATTACAAGAAAAGCATCCCGATTTATATAAAGAAGTTATGAATCTGGGAAAAGAAGAAGGCAGAAAAGAAGAGAGAGAAAGAATCCAAAACATTGAAAACCTAGAAGTTGATGGATTCAAGGACCTTGTGAACAAGGCAAAGTTTGAAACTTTTGAAAGTCCTGAAAAATTAGCAATGAATATCCTTAAGGCTCAAAAAGAGCAAGGAGAAAAAAAGGTTAAAGACTTTTTAGAGGACAAAGACTTTGTCGTAGAACACGACGCAGAAGAAGAGAAAGTTAAAAACTCTAACAAAGACGATGAGTTTGCAAAGCTAATTGGGGCTATGGTAAATGAGACAAGGGGGATTAAATAATGGATAACTTATACGGAAAAGTTGACGAATTTAAGGCTGATAACCTAATCAATGATATCGCAGTTACACCAGTAACTAAGTCAGCAAAAATCAAAAAGGCATCAAAGTTAGAAAGAGGAACAATCCTATCTGTAGATGCTAAAGGATATTACAAGAAATTTAACGGAGCAGCTACTGGAGAGTCAGCAGAAAAACCTGATTGCATCCTAGCTGATGATGTAGAAAATCCAGACGAAGATGTATTTGCAGTGGCTTATGCAAAAGGTATGTTTAACAGAAAGGCTCTAATCCTTGATGGAGAACTATCAGCAGAAGCAGAAGAAATTTTAAGAGAAAAAGGTATATACCTTAAAGATGACGTGGAGGTAAAATAATGGGAAATTACGATACTATTACACTTTTAAAAGGGATTGAAAATGTAAAACCTGTAAAGACTTTTTTAAGGGATACATTTTTCCCAGCAAAAAACGACCAAAATTTAGTGACTAATACAGCTCAATTTGATGTAAAGAAAGGCAAGAGAAGAATCGCACCTTTTGTAGCACCAAGAGTTAAGGGAGTTACTATTGCAAGAGAAGGCTATGAAACTCATACAATTACAGCACCTTTAATTGCACCTCAAAGAATACTTACAGTTGATGACCTAGAAAATAGAGCTTTTGGAGAAAGTCTTGTATCTGCAATCACACCACAACAAAGACAAGCAAAAATTCTTGCTGATGATCTTATGGAACTTGATGAGATGATTACAAGAAGAGAAGAAGCAATGATTGCTGATTTACTTTTCAACGGAAAAATCTTTATCAAGGCTTATGTTGACTATGACGGCACAAACACTAGAGACTCTGTAATTGACTTTGGCAAAAAAACTGATGAAAAGGCAAAAGTTCTTTGGAGTGCAGAAACTGCAAATATTATCGAGGACCTAAGAAACTTAAGAAGGGAAATCATTAAAGAATCTGGGGCGAATGCAAATATCCTAATTCTTGGATCTAAGGTTTATGATGAACTTTTAAAGAATGAAAAATTCTTGAAATATTTTGATATCAAAAATCTTAACCTTGCGACAGTTAACCCAGTGTTACAAGATGGCGGAGCAGTAACTTATGTGGGTAGAATCACATCTCTTGGAATTGACATGTACACTTATGACGAGTGGTATGTTGACGCTGACGGAGTGGAAAAACCAGTTGTACCAGAAGATAAAATCCTACTTGGATCAAGAGACCTAGGAAAAATCATGTATGGTGCAGTAACTCAACTTGCAGACCAAGGTCAAAATTTTGTGACTTATGTATCTCCAAGAGTACCTAAGGTTTGGGTAGATCCTAACGCTGACAACAGAATGATGAGATTATCATCAAGACCAGTTGCAGCACCTAATGACATCGAAGCTTGGAAGGTCCTTAAGGTGCTTTAATGGCAACCTTAAAGGACTACATCAAGGATTTTGACCTAGATACCTTTATAAACATGGATGAGTTTGCAGACGACCATCAAATTAATGGCGAGACTATAAAATGTGTCGTTGACACAGACATTTTTGATGAGAGATCCACTCAATCTGGAGACAGGTCTGGTGGAGTCTTTAAGGACACAATCTCAATTTTTATTAAAATGTCAGACATAGAAAAACCACTCATTGATGAGATGATGTCTGTAGACGAGGACGATTACAGGGTAGTCGAGGTCAAGGAAAACATGGGAATGTACGAGATAGAGTTATCTCAATACGACTATTAGGGTGATTAAATGATTGAGGTACAAATTGAGGGCATAGAAATTTTTGACCAATTGAAAAACTCAGATAAACAGCTAGAAAAGGCTCTGTACTTTGCAAAGAACAGGGCCTTAAATACTGTCAAAACTGAGCTTGCAAGAGGTGTGCCTAAGAAGTATGACACAAAGCAAAAAACCATAAGGGATAGGACAAGAGTCAATAAAAATACTGGAGAGGTATCTGTAAAAGGATCTCCTATAAGGCTTTTTAAATTCCGAGTCACTCCAACATCGCCAAGAAAACAACTTGTAACTGCAAGTGTTAAAAGGGTAAAAAAGAGCCTGCCTAACGCTTTTGTACAACAAATGAGAAATGGCACCATAGGAGTTTTTGAACGTGTCGGAAAAAGCAGGTACCCAATAAGGCAACTCTACTCTGTATCTGCACCACAGATGGCAGGGGAACAAGAAGTCTTAGAAGGTGCTATGGAAAGAGCCTCAATTGTTTTTGACGAAAGATTATCCCATGAGATAGGTAGGTTGTTAGATGATTAGTATAGATTTAATCGAAGAATTAAAAAAGGAACTAGAAAACCTATTTAAAGAAGAACTTGTAGACGACTATGACACAAAGTTTGAGAGTAAAAAGATACCAAAAATAAATACGGGTTGGTACACACAAAAAGTCGATAAAGAGGACTTTCCTTATGTGCTTATATCTCCAATCCAACAGACCTGGAATCTTAATGTATCAAAAGTAGAGTTAGTGCTCATAATTGGCACCTATTCTAAGGACTTGGACGGGTGGAAGGACACAGCATTAATGGCAGAGAGGATAAGACAATATCTAACAACACACAAATATGTAGCTAAGAAATACGAGATAAACTCAGATGCAAGGGTGGAATTTCCAGACGACCAACCCTATCCAATAACTTTTTGTGCCATGTATGTAAGCTTTAACGTCTACAACCCATACAACGTGGAAGGAGGAGAACTCACATGGTAAAAGCAAGAGAAGAAAGTAGACTCATGTACATAGGAGATACCTATGTGAAAGAGGGTCTCTTTAATGGAACAGTTTACATTGGTGGACTTCCAAGAAATTTTGATAAATTTTTAAGGGAGATCCCCCTATTTAAAAATCTGCTAGTCCCACTTGATGGAGTAGCAGAAAAAATGGAAGAAATAAAGAAACAAGACAGCGTCTTATTTCACAGCAATGAGCAATTAAAAGAATATATGAGAGGTGACAAATAATGGCAACATATAAGCATGGTGTATATGTATCAGAGGTGCCTACTAAAGTCATACCACCTGTAAGAGTGGACTGTGGCCTACCAGTAGTAATTGGTACTGCACCGATAAATATGACAAAAGAGGGCCTTGCAGTAAACACACCTAAGTTAATCCAAAACTACGAAGATGCGGTCAAATTCTTTGGGTACTCTGATGATTTTGAAAACTACACATTATCAGAATTTATTTACTCACAGTTTGTACTTTATGGCATTGGTCCAGTAGTTTTAATCAATGTGTTAGACAAGGAAAAACATAAAAAAGCAGGCAAGGTAAAAGACCTAGCCATTGAAAATGGCAAGGGAAAAATTGACGAAAAGGGAATCCTACCAGAAAGCCTAGTAATTAAAAGCCAAGACAAGACTTTTAAATTAGGAGAAGATTATACAATTCTTTTTGAAAAAGAAATTGTTGAAGTTGTGGGAGTATCTGAGGCTTTTAAAGATGCGACTTACACAATCACATACAATGTCTTAGACCCAAGCATGATTACTAAGGCTGACATAATTGGTGGAGTTGATGTAAATACTGGTAAGAGACAAGGCCTGGAACTTGTAGAGGAAGTATACCCAAGATTTGGGCTTGTACCAGGTCTTATCCTAGCACCAGGCTACTCACAAAATTCTGACGTTGCAGCAATCATGAAGAGTAAGGCAAATAGTGTTGGTGGTCTATTTAGGGCAATGGCACTTTGCGATGCGGATGCAGACCTTTTAAAGGATGAATTGACACCTTTTAAAAATAAAAACAACGTCACTGACAAGTCACAAGTGCTTTGTTATCCAAAACTTGGTCTAGGAGATAAGGAATTTAATTTCTCCACACACCTAGCAGGGGTAATTAATAGGACTGACTATGATAATGACTCAATCCCTTATGTATCTCCATCTAATAAGACTCTACAAATTGACAAGACTCTTATTAAGGGCGAGGAAGTAATCCTATCACTTGATGATGCGAATTACTTAAACTCTCAAGGGGTTATGACAGCCCACAACTTTAACAACGGGTGGAAAGCTTGGGGTAATAGAACAGCTGCTTATCCAGGAATAACAGATATCAAGGACTCCTTTATCCCAACTAGAAGAATGTTTGACTGGGTTGGAAATACTCTAATCTTAACATTCTGGCAAAAAATCGATAACCCAATGAATAAGCGACTTATCGAAACTGTTGTTGACTCTGCCAATCTATGGCTTAATGGTCTAACAGCACAGGGAGTACTTTTAGGTGCTAGAGTAGAAGTTTTAAAAGACGAGAACCCAATCACAGACTTGATGGACGGAATAATCAAATTCCACGTTTACATGACACCACCATCACCTGCTAGAGAAATTGACTTTATCCAAGAAATTGATGTTAATTATTTTAACCAATTTATTGATGAGTTAGTGAGATAAGGAGGATAGAAGATGAGAATACCAGATAAATTAGTTGGTTTTAACGTGTTTGCAGAAAATAGACTTTTAGGAGTCGCTGACATCACGCTACCAAGTATTGAATACATGACAGAGACCCTATCAGGTGCAGGAATTGCAGGAGAAACTGAAACACCCGCCCTTGGTCAAGTGTCCTCTATGTCAGTCCAAATATCAATGAGGACTCAACACACAGAGGCAAGAAAACTCCTAGAACTTAGGGGACAACAAATCGATGTAAGGGGATCTCTACAAGAGCAAGACTCCTCAACTGGGGAAATAAGGACTTATCCTTGTAGGGTTAGTATGTTTGTACTACCAAAAACTTATGAGACAGGTAAGTTTGAGGTTGGGTCTACAACTGACACAAGTATTGAGTCTGAGGTTACCTACATGAGAATGTGGATTGATAATCAAGAAATCGTTGAAATTGACAAATTTAATTACATTTGCAGAATCAACGGAAAAGATTATCTCGAAGAAGTTAGATCCCAAATAGGTATGTAAGAGGTGTGATAAATGGAAAATTACGAAATGAATTATGACCCAAATGACATAGCAACTAATGCACCAGATTTTGAAGAGCCACATGTAGAAAATAATCATGTGGCTCATTTTAATGGTGATCCTATGCATGATGAGGCCTATAGAAGATACTACGAAGAATTAAAAAACTCTCAAAAAGAGAACTTACAATCAAAAAATCCACAAAATTTGAATTTACATGATGAAAAACCTGCCGAAATATCAAAAAACAACAAGGTTTACATTTTAAAAAGGCCTTTTGAATTTGAGGGAGAATGGATTGAGGAGTTATATCTTGACTTAGACTCGCTTACAGGTAGGGACATCATGGATGCCTCAAAAGGTGTAGAAAGCTATGTACAAGAAACTGACAAGACTTATCTATGCAATATCGCAGCTAAGGCACTTAAGAGACCAAAGGAAATTATGTACTTTATGTCTGCCAAAGATGCAACTGCAATTTGTTATGAGGTCTCAAATTTTTTAATCGGGTAGTCGGCGGATCTAACACAGTTAAAAAGACCAGACAGGAAATGAAAAAAATCTGTCTTAGTCTTTCTCTGTCGACTAGAAATCCCATTAAATATTTTGAAAAAGTCCCACTCATAGAACTTGGCGAGTGGTTTGACGTGTCAAATGACATAGCAAAGATGATTGCTAAAAAAATTAAAGGTTAGGAGGTGGCTTTGTGGCAAGGGTACATGAGTTACTTATAAAAATCGATGGTAAATTAAACGGATCTGTCAATAGTGCTTTTAAATCTGTGGCAAATAAAGCCACAAGTCTTGATAAACAATTTAAAAATCTTAAAAAAGTAAAGCTAGGTGCAGAAAAATTTAGAGCCATGGAATCTGGCTTAGAAAAGCTAGAGGGCAAGTTAAAAAACACTAGGGAAAAAACCTTAGAACTTAGAAGAGCCTTTAACGACTCCAAGGCAAAGACGGAAGCACTGGCACAGGAATTTAAGAAAACTGGTGGAAAAAGTGAAGAACTTGCTAAGAAGTTGGCAAAGTCCAGAGAAGAGACATCGAGATTAAGCGAAAGATACCAAAAATCTAAGGCATCTATGGATGCAGTAAACGCTAAAATCCAAGAGCAAAAATCAGAATTGGACTCCCTATCGGGATCACTTTCCAAGGCAGGATTTAAAACAGACGACTTTGCCAAGTCCCAGAAAAAATTAGCAGCGAAAATGTCAATCCAAGAAAATTATGGGGCTATGAAAGAACATTTTGGTAAGGCAGGCACTTACGCAAAATCTGCTATGAAAAGAACTGCCGCCTTTGGAGCGGCTGCCGCAGTACCTTTAAAATTTGCTATCGATGAGGAATCTGTAAATGCAGAAATTGCCAAAGTTGCAGACTTTGCCAATGACAAGCAGAAAAAAGAAGTCACCGACAGTCTTAAAAAGATGATAACCACAGAAATCCCGATGTCCTATCAAGAAATTGGAGAACTTGCAGCAGCGGGTGCCCAAGGTGGGATTGAGACTGTCGACTTATCTAAGTTTTCAGAACTTGCGGCAAAAATGGGTGTAGCCTTTGACATGGAAGCAGGAGAAGCAGGTCAAAAGATGGCCAACTGGAAGGCTGCCTTTGGAATGGATATGAATGAGTTAAAGGCCTTAGGGGACAAGGTCAACTACCTAGGCAACAACTCTGCCGCCTCTGCATCATCAATCTCCAATGTAATCTCTCGAGTAGGTGCACTTGGGGAAGTTGCGGGTGTAGGAAGTGGAGAAGTAGCAGGTCTTGGTGCTGCCATGGTAGCCATGGGTACACAAGATGACGTTGCTGCGACAGGTATCAAAAAAGTACTAACCACTCTTGCATCTGGAGGTAATAAAGCTACTAAAAACTACCTAGGCATGGGCGGAGCTGACTTATCCAAAGCTATGAAAGCTGATGGGGCAGGAACTATTATCGCTGTTTTTGAAAAAATCAAAGCCTTAAATCCAGAAGAGCAGACTGCTGCGTTAAAAGACATTTTTGGTCAACAAAATATTGGGTCTATAGCACCACTACTAAATAACTTAGACCTGGTAAAAGAGTATCTAGGCATGGTAGGAGACAAATCTAAGTACTCTGGATCCATGCAAAAAGAGTTTGAAGCACAAGCAGGTACAACTGCAAACCAACTAAAAATCCTAAAAAATCAGGCTAAAGATGCGGGCATGGTCATAGGTGGAGCCATGCTACCAACCTTTAAAAAAGGTGTAGAAAAACTCCAAGAGTGGGCAGTGAAGATAAAGACCTTTGCAGAAGAAAATCCAAAGGCTATGGAGACTATACTTAAAATTACTGGTGCGGTTGCAGGGATTGCCGTAGCCATACCAGTAGTTAAGTCTCTATACAATGCTTTTAGGGGTTTGAAAGATGCTTTTAATATCGTAAAAGGTTTAACAAAACTTTTGATGGCAAATCCAATGGTAGTTGGAATTATGCTTGCAGTTGGAGCGGTTATCTTACTGTGGAAAAACTGGGATAAAGTTAAGGCAATTGCAGGTGCAGCTATGGACTGGGTCAATTCCAAGGTACAAGCAGGTAAAACAAAGGTCACAGAACTTAAAAACACAGTGGCCGAGAAGTTTAGAGCCATGAAACAGCACTTTAAAGATGCGGGAAACGCTGTTAAAAACTTTTTCTTGGCCCCTCTGAATAAAGCGAAAGAAGTTGCAGGAGCCATAAAAGAAAAGGTAAGCGGGATTGGATCTGCCATCAAAAACAAAGTTTCTAGTGGAGTGCAAAGACTTACTGGCGGTGGAAATGGTGTACGTGCCATGGCAACTGGTGGTTTGGTAACTAGACCTCAAATGGCCTTAGTCGGAGAAGGCGGAGATCACGAAGCAGTTATACCTCTTAATAGAGATAAGAGATCACAAGCACTGTGGGAATATGCAGGTAACCGAATGGGGTTACTTGGTAGACAAGACCTTACACCAAACTACAACTTAGGGAGTGCAGGTGGAGGATCATCTCCAGTTAATATCACTATAGCAGTAGATGCCAGAGGTGGTGGAAATGAAGCCAACATCAAAAATGCTATAAGCGAGTCAATCCCTGAACTTAAGAGAGTTGTAAGGGAAACAATGGACGAGGTATCAAGAGACAGAAGAAGGAGGGCCTTTACATGATGAACACTGTGGATATTTACACTACCCAACTTGGGGACACGTGGGATCTAATCGCCTACCGAGTTTATGGAAATGAAAAATACATGAAAGAACTTGTAGAAGCCAACATCGAACTTGCAAGCACTGTCTTTTTTAAATCAGGAGTGGAATTAATCTGCCCCGACATACCAGTAATTAACGACTCCAATGCACCACCTTGGAAGAGGTGAGTAGATGAGAAAGACAAAGTTAAAACTAATTTATGAGGGGGTGGATATAACTCGAGATATATCCACTTATTTGCTTGACTACTCATATACAGATAACGACAACGACGCAGAGGAAATCCAGGTAAACCTACACAACGTAGAAAGGCCTTGGATGGCTGAATGGTATCCTAAAAAAGGGGATAAGATGTCAGCAGACATTGAGTTTGATGACGAAACAGTTTTATCCTGTGGAGAGTTTGAAGTTGACGACATCTCCTGCAAAGGCAAAGGAAATACTGCAAGTATTAAGGCAATATCTGCAGCAATATCGGGAGAGATAAAAGACACTAAGAGATCTAAGGCTTGGGAAAAGATTGACTATAAAAGCATAGTCAAGGAGATCGCAAGCAAAAACAAAATGTCGGCTATATTTAACACCAAGGACAATAAAAAGTATGACAAGCTAGATCAAAAAAATACATCAGACATCGAGTTTATCAAAAAGATATCCACAGATCTTGGCTATGACGTAAAAGTTGAGTCTAAGAAAATCATTATCACTGATGAGGACTACTACAAGAGCCAAGAGGCAGAATATGAGATAAAATATCCTGACCTTAAAAATCCAACTTTTAACGCTGATGGCGACACTGTGGACTTGCTTGACTATGAGTTTTCAGAAACCTCTCTTGGTGCTTATACTGCCTGCGAAAATCAGTACAAGGATCCCAAGACGGGAATTACTTATAAGGCAAGAGCAGGGAGTGAGAAAGAAAAGAACTCTGGGAGAATATTAAGACTTAATAAAAAGGTAAAATCTCAAGCAGAGTGTGAAATGGTCTGTAAAGATGCCTTGAAAAAAGAAAATGCCAAGTCTAAGACTGCAAAATTTAACTTTGCACCGACTAAACCTATATACGCAAAGAGGAAAATCAAAGTGACAGACTTTGGAGAGTTTTCAGGCGACTATCTTATTGATGAGGTATCACATAATATCTCATCAAATGGATATACAGTATCTCTTACTTGTAGAAAATTCTACGAGGGTATGTCAATAAAAGTATCGTCAGAAACTGTGGACTCCCAAGGAAACTCCATGGGGAGTGCAGGAAGTGACAGTATAGAAAAGATGATAGCCCATGCAGAATCTATGATAGGTATGAGGTACTCTCAACCTATGAGAATGTCTGCCAAGTATGCTGACTGCTCCTCTACTGTGTGTAGGTCAATGTCGGCTGCAGGTCTTATGCCACCAGGTGCTGCCTTTTCTACAGCCACACTGCCAACGAGTGGCTATCTTAAAAAAATCAATAAAAATGATTTGCAAAGAGGGGACGTATTAAACTACCGACGAGGTGGTAAGGGTCACGCCATGATATATATTGGAAACGGACAAGTTATAGAGGCACAACCTAAACGTGGTGTATGTATAGGTAAACTAAGAACACAAGGCTATACAGCCTATAGACCAACTAAGGCATAAGGGGTGATGAGAATGTACAACGAAGGAATAAATCGAGACTACGAGAGTGAAAATAACTTAATTATGATAGGGACTGTATCTGCTATAAACGAGAAAGATGCAACTGCAAGAGTACTTTTTACCGACCGAGACGACTCAACCTCTAAGGAGATACCTCTCATGTTTTTGCATACAAAAGGTATGAGGATCTATGCCATGCCAGAAGTTGGGGAGCAGGTGGTGTGCCTATTTTTGCCTAATGGCCATGAGGAGGGCTATATTTTAGGTGCTTATTACAATGATGAGTACAAGCCACCAGTCACAGACCGAGAAACCAAAATTATAATGTTTAAAAATGGGGACTATGTGAAGTATAAGAATGGTCAAATGGATGTTAAGTGTAGCAAGGTCAATGTCATAGCTGATGTAAATATCAGTGGGAACTTAAATGTAAGTGGGACTGTCAAGGCTCCTACTCATATTGGAAACCTACAAGGCAGGGCTGACACAGCAGGGAGTGTGGGATAATGCTTGGAACTTTAGGAGATTTAACTTTTACAGTTAGCAGCAATAGAATATTTACTTACAAAGATCTCTCAATTAAATCTAGTGTGAGAATGGCACAGCATGACTCACTCCAAACCAAACCAACTTTGGAGTTTATCGGAGAAGGACTTGACGAACTCCAGGTAAAGTTAGACCTAAGGATAGAGGACAAGGTCAATCCATACTCCGAATTTTTAAAATTTAAGGAGAAGATGGCAAAGGGCGAGGAACTGACATTTTTTATCGGGGATAAGAAAATAGGCAAATTTGTAATTGCTGACATAGGGCACAGCTATCGCAGGATAGACAACAAGGGTAATATCTTGGCAATGGATCTTGACCTTAATCTTAAAGAAGTAGCCCCAAAGCCTAAGGCAGAAACAAAAGTCGTAAAAGCCGATAAAAAAGAGGTTGGCAAAAAGGTTGCCCAAAACTTGGTCAAAAAAGCAGTGACTAAGAAACCAGTGGCAGCTGCTATGCTTATGCCACTTAAACCTATCGCAGATGTGACTCAAAAATATCTTGGAATTAAGCCACCAAGGATAGTTAGACCTAAGAGAAAGGGTGGTAGGAGAAAATGATATTGGATTTTGATACAGGCGAGCCCCAAGACATAAGTCTTGGAGTCACTGGATTAGATGATATAAGACAGTGCTTACATACCCTAATGGGGACTATAAAAGGCACTGTCTTTTTGGATAGAGAATTAGGAGTAGACGGTAATATTATTGATATGCCTATAAATCGATTGGGACCAATATTTGATGCAGTCGATAAGGCAGTGGAGGAATACGAGCCAAGAGTTGATATCGTATCGATTAAGCCTTACAAGTCAACAATTGATGGTCAAATGCAGCTAAAAATTAAATTTAAAATCAAAGAGGGGGTGTTATAAATGAGTTGGGATTTAAAAGATATAGACTATGTGGATATAGATGTCGAGGGCATAGAGGACGAGGCTCTACAAGAGTTGGCTACAAGACTTAATAAGGATATCTACCCTGCATCTCCCGAGAGGATACACACACTCACTTTGGTGGATCTATTAATCTTGGATAGAGAGATGATAAACGACACTGGCAAGCAGACACTTCTTGCCTATGCAAGAGGAGACTATCTAGATCACATTGGATTGCTTATGGACGAGAAAAGGCTAGAGGCATCTACTGCTAGGACAAGCCTTAAATTTACTATGTCAACTCCCCTAAGTTATGTCAATATCATACCCAAGGGAACTAGGGCAAAGACAAGTGATGGAATGATGTTTAGGACCTTGGAAGAAGTCCACATACCTCCAGGTGTGACAGAAATAGAAACCATAGCAGAATCAGAAATTGTTGGTATCAAGGGCAACGGAATTGCATCAGGAGAAATCAAGATAATTGTCGATGTTTTCCCTTATTTTCAATCCGTGGTCAACACCACAGAGTCCACTGGTGGTGCAGAAAGAGAGACTGACGACCATTTTAGGCAAAGGATCCATGAGGCTCCAGAGAAATTTTCTACAGCAGGACCAGATGGGGCTTACATTTATCACACAAGAGGAGTAAATCCCGATATAGTTGATGTGTCAGTCCACTCTCCAGAGCCTGGAGTTGTCGACATAGTGCCACTAATGGCAGGTGGAAATTTACCATCAGAAGAAATTATTGAAAAAGTCAAAGAAGTTGTAAACGACAGAAAGGTAAGACCTCTTACTGATAAAGTCCAAGTTAAGAAACCAAAAGCAGTGAATTACTCTCTTGGCCTAAGCTATTATGTATCAGTTGAGGACAAACTATTTACAACGGAAATCGCAAAAAGAGTAGACGAGGAAGTCAGAGACTGGATAGAGTGGCAGAAGAGTAGACTGGGAAGAGATATAAATCCAGACAAGCTAATAGAAAGGCTCATAAGGGCAGGTGCTAAGAGGGTTAATATCATATCGCCAGAATTTAAGGTGCTTGCTTATGATGAGATAGCAGTCCACGACGGACAAAAGAAAATAGAATTTAAGGGGGTAGAAGATGAGTGATATTTTACTAAATCAAATGCTCCCTAACTCCTTGGATAAGTCAAAAATGCTTAGAACGATAAATGAAGTCTTGCAACCCTACCTGGATGAAAACTGGGAAGAGTTGATACCAAGGCTTTTTTTATATTCTAGAATTGACGAGTTGCCCGAAGAATTTTTAAATCACTTGGGATATCAACTCCATGTGGATTTTTGGGAACCAGACCTACCCATAGAGAAAAAGAGAAAACTTATAAAAAACTCTATCAAGTACCACAAGCACAAGGGGACACCTTATGCAGTGGAACAACTATTATCCGATGTCTTTGACGACACTTGGCTCAAAGAATGGTTTGAGTATGGTGGAGATCCCTATTATTTTAGGATCTACACCCGTGACTTTTTAAAGAGCGAGAAGATGTTTAAAGACTTTATAAGGGCTCTCTTTACAGTCAAAAACACAAGGTCATGGCTTGAGGGCATAGTCCTTGTAAGAGACCAAACCATCTACTATGGAATGTACGGGCAAAAAGCAAAATACTATAAGGTCTTACCTAACAAGGTTGAGGACAAGGAATTTAAAGACAATCTATACATGGGAATGGCAACTTACCACAAGAAAATTAAGAGGGTTGCTATTATGCCAGAGGTTTGGACGCTTAACGATAATGATATGTTCTTAGAGGTTGAAAATGAAAGTGGGGCGAGAATGAAATATGACAGAAATCAATGATATCAACGAAAAATTTAAGGGGAAGAAACTCCTTGCTTTTGATGAGGCAACGGGACAATATGCTTTTGTATCGCCTAAAATCTTGACCTCCACAGTATTTACAGAGGAGGGAATCCCACTTGATGATTATCTAGGTTTTAAACCGCAGGATTTAATAGATAAATTGGACGACATTTTAAAAGATGCTCCAAAAGAGTATGATACTTTTAGGAAAATTGCCAACGAACTTAACACCAATAAAGATAGTATTGTCGAGATTTTAAGGGCAATTTCTAATCGTGTAAAAATGCCAGAGGGTGGAAAAGCAGGGCAAGTTTTAAAACTTAATGCTGACGGACAAGTTGTTTTTGATGACGACAAGGACACAGTCTATACTCACCCAGAAACCCACAAGGCAGGAATAATCGAAACAGACCCAAGCCGAAGATTTGTAAGTGACAAAGAAAAAGAGATTTGGAACAACAAACTAGATAAGGATAGCGACTTAGAAGCCAACTCAATCACGCTTAACAACCAAAAAAAGTTATTAAAGGATATCCTAAGTCAGCTTATAAAAAATACTGATGACCTTGAAGGTCTTATAGGGGTTGCTAACGGACTTGCAACTCTTGACGGCAACAAAAAAGTACCAGTAAGTCAACTCCCAGACGAGGTTTTAAAGGACACCACTTATGACCTTACACCTTATGCAAAAAGTGAGGATATAGAAAGCACCTATGCAAAAATCAAGGCTTTGACTGACCTTAAAAGTGCAATCGAGGGAGAACTTAAAAAGTATGCAAGCCAAAGTGGACTGGAAGAAGAAGTTAGAAAAGTTAAGACTGAAATTGGCAAAAAAGAAAGCACTATCCACAAGGGCGAAGTAAACGGGTATGCAGCACTTGATGGCACAGGCAAAGTACCCGAAACACAACTCCCAGAAAAGGCTATAAGAGAGTATGACCTCACACTTTATGCAAAAAGCGAGGACATCAAAAAGACCTATGCAACTAAACAAGAGGTAACCAGTGGAAAGTTAGATTACACTGCGGAAAATGCAGCAAATAAAGGCAAGGCTAATGGATACGCAAGTTTAGGAGCAGATGGTAAAGTACCTGCCGACCAGTTGCCATCTTATGTTGATGATGTTATGGAGTTTGAAAGCAAATCAAAATTTCCAAAAACTGGAGAAAAGGGAAAAATCTATGTGGATTTAGCAACGGAAAATATTTACAGATGGTCAGGAAGTGCTTATGTGGAAATATCTCCAAGTCTAATCACACAAGCTGATATTAAAAAACTACAAGGGATTGAAGACGGAGCACAGAAAAATAACGTTACGCAAGAGATGATTGATGGTTGGAATAAAAAAATTAGTGCTAGTGACGTTGAAAACACAAGAATCACTGTAAGTAGTGGCAAGTGGGGTAGCTTAACAATGGGGCTTAGTCGTTGGATATCTGAACTACTCCAAAGTACAGAAGAGTTAAAGAAAGAGCTTGCTAAAAAGCCTGATGTTGTTGAGATGAGCCTTGCAGACTACGACAATTTGACAACCAAAAAACCAAATACAATTTATGCGATTGACTAGGTGATTGATATGGATTTATGGGAAAAGAAAGACATAATCATCAACGGGAAATCAAAAAGCAAGTTATTTTATGGCGACAAATTAATCTGGTCTAAGATGAGGACAGATTTTTCTAAGGATTTTAAAAATCTGACAGAAAGTGAAGATTTTGAGGGAATTTATGACCAAGGCAAAAATGCTTTTAGGGTGTAGAAAGGAGAAGAAATGCAAAGAGGAAGATTTTACCTAACAGAAAAAGGACGAGACCTCTTGGCTTACTGCCAAACTGGTGAGCCTTTAAATTTTACAAGGGCAGCGATTGGAACTGGAAAAATAGAAAGTACTGCTGCTCTTTTTGTAATGGATAAACTAGTTGAAGAAGTCCAAGAAGTCGATATTAGAGGAATAAAGGCTAATGGCGACGGAACAAGCACGATTAGTCTTGCAATAACTAATCATGAGACAAAGACTGGCTTTTTAATGTCCGAGGTTGGCTTATTTGCCCAAGACCCACGCAAGGGAGAAATCCTATACGGGGTGGCTTATTATGACGACCACGCTGACTATATACCAGTACACGACCAAGAGATGGTAGAAATATCCATGGACATAATCGTTGTAGTTGCCAACGTAGACACGATAAACATTAAGATTGACAGGTCAATGATTTGTGCAAGTCAGCTTGATTTGATGGACTTAGCGGGCAAGGGCAGGACTAATCAGACTGTAAAAGGGAACTGGGATTTAATCCAAGATTTGGCTTTAAGGATTGCTGCTATGGGAACATCAATCCAAACTGATAGTAGATTTAACAACTTTAAAGTTGACCTTAAACGCTTGGATGGAAATGAACAGTTTGAGGGTATTTACGACGACAAGATGGCTAGATTTGTGATTTAGAAAGGAGTGATAAAAGATGACAACATATAAATGGGGGAAATTTGAGGAGAACACAGAATACAGACCTGGCGAATATATTGACGATATTTTTGTTGATATCGTTAGAAAAGAAGAAGGAGTTCCGTACGGAAGTTACTATCCGATAGGGTTTGTCTATCTCTCTGATAGAGATTTCTATCTTGACAAATGGTATAAGCCTGGCTCTAATGATTCCAAACCGAGAATTATTATGGATGCCAACAATCCAGATGCATTTGTACAGTATGGTAGCTTCGGCTATAAATTATATAGATTGAGAACTGTATATTCTAAGGGCTCAAGAGTTGGAACAGTAACCTCAACAAACCGAAACGCTTATCCTAACGACGGAGAATCTGGCTCTTATTGGTATGTTTACGAGGGAATTGCAAACCAAACACCAACAATCAGTGGCAAGGACGAGGACTTAGGAGGATTTAAAGCACCTTTTAAAAAGGTATTTAGCGTTGACGACCCAGACAATAACGAGACTTTAAACGTGACTGTAAAGTTAAACTCAGCGACAATCCGAACAATCAATAACGCAACTAAAGGCGAATCTTACGAGATTGACATTGACAAGGCAAAATTTGACGAGTTAGAACTTAACAAAACCAATACAATCGAGATTACAGTTAGTGACTCCAACGGGGCAAGTGCCATAAGAAGATACACTTTTAAAAAGGTCAACACAAACCCAGTAGTCACAGTTACCAACTCCAACTTAGGGGAACAAAACAAGCCTTTTAATTTTTCTTTTAAGGCAGCAGATCCAGACGGAGACGACATCACAGTTAAGGTATACGTAGATGACGTACAACTGCAAGACTTGGGAAAAGTTACGCCAAACCAATCCAAGACAGTGAGCATTGGAAAATTAGACTATGCCAAACTTTTAAATGGGGAGCACCGAATAAAAATCGAAGCGACAGATTCTTTTGGAGCAAAGGGAACAGGCTACATTACTTTTTCCAAAAAAATTACTCACTGTTGGTACAAGTTGACAAAAGAGGTTGATGCTCAACCTACTGCCGTTGTTGTAAATCCACTAACTGAGTTGGCAAAAGGGGCAAAGATGACTGTCAAGGTGTCACTCAATGCAAAGGACAAAGAGCCAACTTGGGAGGTAGTGCCAGAAGAATTGATTGGTCAAAAATACAATTTTACAACTAAGACAAAAACTGCTGATAAGTGGTGCATAGGAGTAGACATAAGGATTGACAGAGCCGACACACCAGAGGGCATGGAATCTTATTTTTACGGCTTTGTAGGGGCTTACATGTAGGAGGTAAATTATGGCAATAGAATTTATTAATGAAAAATCTCTAAAGGAATTACAAGCAAGTGGAGACTCTGGAGCAATCTTAAAGGAACTCAAAAAGCTTAATGACGGGAACTTAGCACTTGCTGAGGCAGTTGCAACAAATTACGAAACAAACCTTGAAAGGGCAGAAAAGACTGATGAGGTCTTAGCTACAATCTATGAAACTATTTTAGGAGGTCAAGCATGATTGATTTATACGTTGGATTAGTAAAAAACGGAAAGAGAACTTGTGATGTAAATAATAAAAAAGTAAGACAAGTACCTAAGAATTTAAGGGAAGCAGTCATAGAAGAACTTAAGACACAAGGACTTGATGAAAATGGTAAGGAAATTAAGTAAGGTATGGATTGGATTTGCAGTAGCAAGTCTTTTTTTATACACATTTTATAAGGGGAGAGGAGGTGTAAGTATGCTAGATTTATACGTTGGATTGGTATCAAGACAAAGAAGAACTTGCAACCCAGAAAACAAGAAGGTTAGACAAGTGCCTGCAATCTGGAGGGAAGCAGTCCTTGAAGATTTAAAGGCTCTTGGTCTTGACGCTGACGGTATGCCAGTAGACATCGAGGGTTAAAACATGGGGAGGCTTAGTCCTCCCTTAAATTTTTGTAAAAAGAGGGTGACGTATGGAAGATGAAAAATATTTAGACCACGAAGTCAGAATATCGAAACTAGAAGAAAACGACAAGGCACAGGATAAAAGGATAGAGGTCCACGGGAAGCAAATAGACGAGCAAAAAGAGTTAAGTAGGGAACAAGGCTTTAACATCGAGATTATAAAAAAAGACGTGTCAAACATCGACAGGACAACTAAAAAGACCGATGACAAGATAGACAAGCTTTATAACGATAGAATATCAGACCATTACATCAAGCCTAATGAGAGGACTAAGAAGTACATCGACGATGCAGTCAAGGTTGTTTTTGGGATAATTATTGCGGCTTTTGTTTATTTTCTTTTCCCTGGATTAAGGTAGGTGTATAAAATGCTTGATAAAAATAAGGTAGAGCGATTTATTGCGGCGGCTATGGTTTATGAGGGTGACTTGTACTCTCAAAAAAATAGAATGGAGAAGGGGTATAGTGACTGCTCCTCTATCCCGTACAAGGCTTTGAGGGATACTGGTATGCTTGACACATCACAAACTCAAAGGACTATCTCAACTAAATTTATGAGAGATGGCGACCCTCGTATGTATCAAATACCAATGTCTAAGCTAGAGCGTGGAGATTTGGTCTGGTGGCAAAAACCTGGTATCAACTACTATTATGGTCACACTGGGATTTATCTTGGTAACGGCAAGGTCTTAGAGGCTATCAAGCCAAGGGCAAAGGTAACAAGTATCAAGAGGTTACCTTGGCAAAGGGCATATAGAATTAAGGCTCTAGAGGTTAGCAAGGTATCTGCACCAACTAAACCTAAGGCAGCACCAAGAAAAGATGTATATATCCCGATTGTTGTTAGGGGTAAGACTGTAAAATCTGCAATCCTAATTGACAATGTATCTTATATTACAGTCAAGGGAGTTAATGTGTCCGTAAGGGAATTCTTTGAGGCATTAGGCATGACTGTTACTTGGAGGGATAGGAAAATCTATGTCGACTAAAAGAAAGAAAAGCAAGGGTCAATACAGTAAGGCTCTAGTGACTTTGATAATCTTAATGAATGTCATTTTTACTATTGCTGTTTTTGTTGTATTTGCAAGGACTGGAAGTGAACCAAGTACGCTGATAGCTACTTGGTTTTCTTTTACCACTGTTGAATTATGGTCTTTGGCAAGGATTAAAAAGAAAAAGATTGACAGAGAAATTAGTGAGATAAAGTATGGAGGTAGTGATTATGACAGCCAATAATATTTTTTATGTAGTCCTTAGTATCGTGAGTGTCTTAGTGACTGGAGTACTTGTACCACTTTTAAAGCAAAAATATGGTAAAGAAAAAATAATTAGTGTTATGGAGGCAGTTGACATTGCAGTTAAGGCTGCAGAGCAAATTTACACAAAGACAGGTCAAGGAAACCTTAAAAAGCAATATGTGCTTATGAGACTTAATGAACAAGGCTTTAAAGTGTCAGAAAAGGAACTTGATGACATGATAGAGGCATCTGTCTTAGAATTAAATCGTTGGAAGATGGAAATTAGTAAATAAAAATATGAGATGAAACTTAGTATAAGATATAAGCCAAGGTGCTATGACAGACCTTGGCTTATAAAAAGAGTGAACGGAAAATACGGACAGCATGCACACATGAAGTCCAAAAAGGACGCAGTTAAACTTAGAAATTTGTTGGATAAAAATTTGATGCCCTATAGTGATGATTTTAAGATTGCTGCAAAAAGACTTTTGACGGATAAAGAGTTTAAAAGGTTGGAAAATGGCAAGATTAAGGCATATAAAGGTATCAAAAGAAAATAAAAAGGCTTATATGAGCCTTGTAGAGCCTTGACATTTGTAGGCTTGATGTTTACTTGGTTACAAGGCTTTAATTTAGTACGAT